>Ga0209542_10001114_pt1 | contig 64107 bp, 80 predicted proteins | sample RifCSPhighO2_01_FD_184028 | JGI IMG/M metagenome (GOLD analysis project Ga0209542, IMG submission 184028) | Soil microbial communities from Rifle, Colorado - Rifle CSP2_plank highO2_0.1 (SPAdes) (version 2) | ecosystem: Environmental > Terrestrial > Deep subsurface > Rock core/Sediment ...
TTGAAAGCAATAAACAGAGGTTTGCTCTGTATCACATTCCACCTTATTCCCCAGATTTAAATCCTGATGAACATATATGGTCTTATTTGAAAGCATATGAACTTAAGGCGCATCAAGCTCAAACAGTTTCCGAGTTGAAGAAACTAACAAATAAGAAAATGCAAAAAATACAAAGAAATGCTAATCTTATAAAATCTTTTTTTATGAAGAATAAGGTAGCTTAATCACAGGGAATATCTATATATACATCATAAAGTACGGAGATTATATCATGACAAAAAGTTATTTTTCATTAAATACTAATCCATTTGGTAAACCTAAATCTAAAAAAAAGAAGTTTACACCCCATGAGAGGGCTATGTTATGGGATAATAATACAAAGACTTGTCATATATGTCATAAGAGAATAATTAATTTTACCGAATGTGAATTTGACCATATAAGAGCATATTCTAAAGGGGGTAAGACTGTAGCACTTTCTCATAGGGCTTGTAATAGGATGAAATCAAACAAACCCTTACAAAAAGTTCAGAAACATATGGGTTTCAAAGTTACAAAGAAAACAACAATGAAGAAGAAAGTAAAGAGTAAAAGAAAAAGTAAATCAAAAAATATGTTTGGAACATTCTTATATAAAAAACCCCCAAGTTATTTTAGTAAAAAAAGAAAACAACCTAAAAGTTATTTTGATAGATAAGCAAGAGGAATGTTTACTGAAAAGAAAAAGAAAATTAAGAAAAAATGAAAGATTTAACAGATAAAGAAAAGAATATCATCCAAGTTAGATTAGAAGAAATAAAATTTTTACATAATTCTATGATTACCTATTGGAATAAAATATCTTGGTTATCAGGAATATTTGCTTTGGGTATTTTAGGTGGCTTGATAACTTACATAACTAAACATGAATTAAGCATGTTATGGTTTTTGATATATATCCTTTTGTCTATTGCAGTTAGCATGGGTATTTTTGCCTTGATTATGATAATGTTTGGGAAATATTTTGGTGAAGCAGTAGATAAACGTAAAGAACTTAAAAATAACTTAATTAAAGATATTAAAGATGGGAATCTATTAAAAAATGATTAAATGTTTTTTTATGCCAGAAATTAATACAAAGTGTATAGAAACAGGTTTTGGTTTCATTGATATTTTAATCATAATTTTCATCTTAATAATACTTGCACTTTTTTATTCATTTTGGGTTAATAAAAAAATAAAAGAAAATCAGGAATCTAGATTTTATATAAAATTTTTAATAATAATGTTATCAGCAATTTTACTTAATAAGTATACCTTCATTATGGTGTTGTTGATATTTTGGTTTGTTGCTTTATTTTTTAATAGGATATATAAGAAAAAAGAATTTCTAACAGAAAATATGAAAATAAGCATAACTGGAGGTTACATAGCAGGTGCAATAATATTCTCGTTTCAATATACCCCCCAATTAGCATGTTTGGGATTGGCTACATGCGATAGTGTTAATTTTGATAAGTTTTGGAAAATTATGCTTCTTTTATTATTAGGATTTATGTTTTTATTAATAATGATGAGTGATAATAAAAATACTATCACAAAAAACAAAGCATTTGTTATTGTAGGATATACTAAATGGGGAAAGTCAGAGACTTTAAAACAAGCCTTTCATAAAAAAAGACAATGTGAGGTTAAATTTGATGGGAGAAATTTCTTATTACGCATAACTTCTAATTCTGATATTTCGTCTAATAGAGATACTTGTGAATCATATTGTAAATTTATAGAAAACAAGATAAAAAACAAAGATATCATAATTGCCTTTAATCCAGATTATAATAAAGAGAGGTATAGAACTAATTATATTTTAAAATTGTTAAGTAAAACCCACAAGTGTTTTTTCTTTATTCTCAAAAATCATTTTAGGACTAACAACCCTATTAAGAAGATTTCAAAAGAGCATATTAAAAATTTAAAAAAGTATGGAAAAGTTAAGATTGTAAATTTCATTGATGACAAAAAAAGAGCAGGGGAGTTTGAAAATTTTGTTTTAAAGAATCTAAAGAGTTGAAATATTAATGGGAATAAGAGAATTTATTAAAACCAAAAAATTTAGAATTTTTATTATAATCCTAATTCCATTAATAATAGGGATATTCTTTTTTCAACCATTTAAAAAAATTCCTTTGGAAGAATTTGAAGGAAGTGAAGGGTATACTCTTCCAAAGACATTCATATTAGATAATAATATTCTTTTTTCTAGCATAGCAAGAGCTTTTAATTCACCTTTTAAAACCAATAATTATAATGTTTGTTTTGAAGATTATGGGAGTAAATTTCCAGAAGGATTTATAGGACATACTAATATAACCCTTGTTTTTAATAATGAATCTAAATTTGATATTAAAAAAAATAGTAAATATTGTGTTCTTGTAAAATCAGATATTTCTTTCACTCGTTCTTGGTCTATTTCTTTTTATTTAGATGAAGTTCCTTCAAAATCTATCCCAACAGGAATGGGAACAGTAGCAATTAGAAGTTATGCTACCCCTTTAATACAAGATGTTATAATTAATATGTTTTTGTTATTTGTAGTATATACTTCTTTTGTTTTATTGATTTTAAGAATTAAAAAATTTATTAAAGAAGGAGATTAAGATTATTTAGTCAAAATGAAACTTAAAATATCAAAAACATGGAAGAGTTTACCTTATTGGTTAAGAGGAGGAATCATTGGAATTGGAATAGGTATTCTTGCCTTTTTAGGACTTTAGGATATATTAACATTCTTGCAGAATATTTACATAACAATCTTAAAAAAGAAGGATTAACACATATTTTAGCTGTAAGAATGCCTCAAAGAATTAATGTTCCAGATACTCCTAATGTAAATGAGCGTCCAATTCTTTCAGTAGTTGAAAGAGTTGATTTAGAGGTTATATAAATTAGATTTTACTTACAGTTACTTTTAATTACTTCCAATTACTATTACTTTTTGATAAAATAGCAGGAAACTTCATAGAAAGATTTAAATCATTGCAGGCTAAATAACTATAAGATGGCTTTGAAAGATAAATTCTTAAAGGTGTATGCAAATCTTCCAGAGCCCGAAAGGTATCAGGTAATTGCTATAATTGATGGGAAGACATATTCATGGAATGTTGCACACAATGAGATTTCAAATAATACTGAACTGGGAAAGAAAATATTAAAAAAGATTGAGGAGTCAGAAATACTATGAATGAAAATTTCAGCATAAAAAAGGAGCTTGTTCTTGAGAGATTTAAAACTCTTAATCCTGAGTCTAAAATATCAATAGGGGGGCATAAAGAAGTAACAGTTAGAGAATTAATACAGCATGTAGAGAGTGAAGATGAATTTGGAAGAAATATAGTCAAAGTTCAAATTAAAATGCTTCAGGTTTTGGCTCAGGGAGTGTAGATGACTAAAAAATTTCTTATAACAAGGCCAAAATATGATATTGCAACTTCGTATTTATATGATTTTTCTGAAGGCATAACAAAGTTATTAAGAAAGACAAAAGACATTCATATTACAAGCATAGAGCTTTCTGATGTTAATAGGAAAAATTTTGAGAATGCCTTGAATAAAGAAACTCCAAAATTAATATTTCTAAATGGACATGGTGATAGAAATAGCGTTTTAGGTCATCAAGATGCAGTAATTTTGGATAAGAATAATGTAAAGTTGGCAAAAGACTCAATAACTTATGCATTAGCCTGTGATTCTTTAGAAGATTTAGGAAAAATAGCAATAACTGAAGGAGCAATAGCATATATAGGTTACAGAGCCAAATTCATGATTGTTAGAGACCCTTCAAGAACAAGCTCTCCTTCTAAAGATAAGAATGCATTGCCATTTAAGAAAGCATGCAATTCTATGATTAATGCTTTAGTTTTTGGCAATACTGTTGAAAAATCCATAGAGCTTACTAAGAAAGAATATGTTCATTCAATAAAATCTTATGGAACTAGCAAAGATGATCCTTATGGAGATGTTTCATTAATAAGATTTGCACTTGCTTGGGACTTGGAGTTCTTGGATTTTGAAGGAAATCCTAATGCTTCGTTTTGAACACAATAATATTTAAATATTCCAAAGTCTTACATATTAAAAAGAGCATAGAACTTTCTCGGACAGCTCGGCTGGGGCGTAGATACTTTTGTATCATGATATCATACACAGAATCACAAATAGAAAGTCTTATATACATTCACTTTTGACTTTTAGTAACCAGAATAGAGATTATTGCAGGAAACAAGCCAAAAATGCTCACAACTTCATTAAACCTTTGTTAGATTTCATTGATTGCTAGGTTGCACTCTCGAAACTGGGCCCGTAGCTCAGGCTGGTAGAGCATCTGCCTTTTAAGCAGGTGGTCGTGGGTTCAAAATGATAAGTCATGAAAGTCCCTCCGGGCCCGTAATTTCAATATAAAATGGCAAGCCACGTATTAGTCCCAGAGCACAAGAAGATGGCTAAAGAGGAAGCTGAAAAAATTCTTCTAAAATACAACATTTCCAGGAAACAGCTTCCGAGAGTAAAGATAAACGACGCTGCAATCGAGAACCTGCAGTGTGAGATCGGAGATGTAATCGAGATTACTAGGAAATCCGAGATTTATGGAGATATAAAATTTTACAGGGTAGTGACAAAATGATATACAGATACAAAGACCTGATAGAGAATTATTTCAAGAAGCACTCCCTGGTTGAGTCTAATATAAAGTCCTACAATAATTTCATGGACAGGGGGATCCAAAAAATAATTGACAATGCAAACGAGGTCATTCCAACAATCATACCTGCAGAGGTTTCTGAGTTCAAGATTAAGCTTGGAAAAATCGAAGTTGAAAGGCCGCAGATAGTCGAGGCTGATGGCTCAAAGAGAAAGGTTTACCCCCAGGAGGCCAGGTTAAGGAACCTTACTTATTCTGCACCGGTTTATCTCAATGTTTCTGCAACCATTGACGGCATTGAGAGAGAGTCTTTCAAGGCCCTGATAGGGAAAATTCCGGTAATGGTGAAATCAAAGTACTGCCATCTTTACAACCTCAACAAGGAAAGCCTGGTCAAGAGCAGGGAGGATCCAAATGATCCCGGCGGATATTTCATAATCAACGGCAATGAAAAAGTCTTGATAATGGTCGAGGATTTAGCTTCAAACAAATTCTTTGTCGAGCCCCAGAAAGTAGGGCCTTCGAGGTACACTGCTAAGATATATTCAGAGAAGGGGACATACAGGATTCCCCATACAATTGAGCAGATGAAGAATGGGACGCTTTATATTTCATTTACAAGATTCAAGAGAATTCCAATCACGGCTTTCATAAAAGCGCTGGGGCTTTTCAAGGATCAGGACATTTCAGCCCAGATTTCCGACGAAAAGCAGTACGATGACATTTTCATCAATTTGTTTGAGACCATAGACCTGAAAACGCAGGATGATGCCATTGAATTTCTGTCAAAGAAAGCTGGAATAGTAACAGAGGACAGAAGGGAAAGGATACTTGACACTCTTGACAAATATCTCTTGCCCCACATAGGGATTTCAAGCTCTTCGAGAATGGAGAAGGCATACAACCTGTGCAAATATGTCAAGAAATTCCTGAAAGTTGCCAAGGATGGGCTGAGGAGGGAGGACAAGGATCATTACATGAACAAGAGGCTCAAATTAAGCGGTGATCTTCTTGAAGATTTGTTCAGGGTGAATATGAACTCGCTTGTCCAGGATATGCTGTACAATTTCCAGAGGCTCGTAAAGAGGGGAAAATTCCATTCGATAAAAATAATAATAAGAGATCAGCTGTTAACTTCAAGGATAAAATCCGCAATAGCAACCGGAAACTGGATAGGAGACAGAAGGGGAGTGGCGCAGAACATAGACAGGACGAACTTTTTGTCGACCGTATCGCACTTGCAGAGAGTTGTTTCACTGCTCTCATCGTCTCAGGAGAATTTTGAGGCGAGGGCGCTTCATCCAACCCACTTCGGAAGATTATGCCCGATTGAGACTCCTGAAGGTACACCAATAGGATTGAGAAAAAATCTTGCCATGTTCACTAGAATAACTGAAGAGGATTCAGATGAGCTGAAAATAAGAAAACAAATAGAACCGATGCTGAAAAATGAGTGATATATACCTTAATGAAAAATATATCGGAACCACGAATTCGTTAATTGGGTTCGTGAAGGAGATGAAGGAAAAGAGAAAAACTGGAAAGTTTCCAACCAACCTTAGCATCAGCTATGATGAAGAATTCAATGAAATTTATCTTGATTCAACAAAAGGAAGGGCGACAAGGCTTGTGGTAAAGGTCGAGGAAGGGAAGTCACTTCTGACAAAAGAGCAGATTGACAAAGTCATAAACAATGAGATTGCATGGGATTCATTAGTCAAGGAAGGGGTTATTGAATATATTGATTCTGCGGAAGAGGAAAATGCGCTGATTGCGCTTTATGAGGATGATCTGACAAAGGAGCATACTCATCTTGAGCTGTCGCCAATTGTCATGCTTGGGCTAACAGCCTCGCTGGTTCCATATTCCAACTTCGGCTCATCTTCTAGGCTGATAAGAGGGAATAAAATTCAAAAGCAGTCATTAGGGCTGTATTCTTCAAGTTTTCATATGAGGACTGACACTGATGTCTCGATTCTGCATTATCCGCAAAGGCCATTGGTAAAAACCTTCATGCACAAGGTCATTGATTACGACAATCATGTTTCGGGCCAGAACGTTGTGATTGCAGTCATGTCGTATGAGGGGTACAACATGGAAGATGCAATTGTCATCAACAGAGGGTCTGTCCAGAGGGGTTTTGCGAGGTCAACTTATTTCAGACCGTATGAGACGGAAGAGCTGAGGTATCCGGGGGGATTGGTTGATGAAATAGTGATTCCTGAAAAAGACATAAAAGGGTACAAATCAGAAACAGATTACAAGCTGCTTGAGGATGATGGAATAATCTACACTGGAGCAACAGTGAGGTCTGAAGAAGTAATAACAGGGAAGACATCGCCTCCAAGATTTTTGGGGGAGCTTGAGGAATTTTCAGTTACGGCTTCGACGAGGAGAGAAACTTCGACGACACTAAAGCATGGCGATACCGGAACTGTTGACACCGTTATAATAACCGAAAATGAGGATGGGAACAAAATTGTCAAGGTTAGGATAAGAGACCAGAGAATTCCTGAGATGGGAGATAAATTTGCATCAAGGCACGGTCAAAAAGGAGTGATAGGACTGATAGTCCCCCAAGAAAATATGCCATTCACTTCAAAAGGGGTAACGCCGGACATTTTATTCGGGCCTTCAGGAATTCCATCGAGAATGACAATATCGCACTTGTTGGAGATAATTTCAGGAAAGGTTGCATCGCTTCAGGGTAAGCAAATTGACGCCACAACGTTTGATGTTATACCAGAATCAGACATAAGAAAGGCTCTTGGAGAATTTGGATTCAAAGATGATGGAACTGAAGTTATGTACAATGGAATAACAGGAGAGCAGTACAAGGTAAGAATATTCATCGGAAACATGTATTATCTCAAATTGAAGTACATGGCGGCAAACAAGCTGCATGCAAGAGGATTCGGAAGGGTCCAGCTCTTGACGAGGCAGCCGATTGAAGGAAGAGGAAAGGGAGGGGGATTAAGGCTTGGAGAAATGGAAAAGGACTGTTTGGTTGCCCATGGCGCGAGCTTGCTGCTGAAGGAGAGATTTGACTCCGACAAGACCATACTTCCGATTTCAGAGAAGTCAGGGTTAATCGCAATTGATGATGCAAGAAAGAACACCCAGATATGCCCTATATATGGGGAGAATGTGGAGATAAACTATATCGAGATGAGCTATGCATTCAAGCTTCTGCTTGACGAGTTGAAATCGATGTGCATATATCCGAAGCTGATATTAAAATCAAAATACTAAAATGAAAAGACATGTATATAAAAAAGTCGGGAGAATATCCTTTGGGCTTTTCAGCCCAGAGATAATTAAGAAGATGGCGGTGTGCAAGGTTGTCACGCCGGAGCTCTACGACAAGGAAGGTTATCCAGTTGACGGTGGTCTGATGGATGTCCGAATGGGGGTCATTGATCCTGGATTAGTGTGCCCTATCGACGGCAAAAAATTGAAGGACTGCCCGGGCTATTTTGGGTATACGGAGCTTGCAAGGCCGATAATCCACATCAAGTATGTCAGGCTGATAATAGACGTCCTGAGAAGCTACTGCAGAGACTGCGGAAAGATACTGTTTACGAGCGAGAAGCTGGAGCAATTCAAGGGCAAGTCAAGAAGAGAACTGCTGACTTCCTTGAAAAATGTCAAGAAGTGCCCCCACTGCCAGGCAAAGCAGTATGCAATCAAGCTTGAGAAGCCGACTAATTTTGTTGAGAATGACAGGAGGATTTCCCCCATTGAGGTCAAAACAAGATTTGAGAAAATATCTGATGATGATCTTATATCATTGAGAATCAATCCCTCATATGCAAGGCCTGAATGGACAATCATATCCAACCTTCCGGTTCCTCCCGTTACCGTGAGACCTTCAATAACGCTTGAAACTGGGGAGAGATCTGAGGATGACCTGACTCACAAGCTATCAGATATCATAAGGATAAATCAGAGGCTGTTTGAGAACATAAATGCAGGAGCGCCAGAAGTTATTGTGGAGGATCTTTGGGATTTACTTCAGTATCACATAACAACATATTTTGACAATTCGTTGTCACAAGTTCCTGTTTCGAGGCACAGATCAGGGCAGCCATTGAAGACAATAACGGACAGGATAAAGAGTAAGGAAGGAAGATTTAGGCATAATCTTGCGGGAAAGAGGGTCAATTTTGCTGCGAGAGCCGTTATAAGCCCGGATCCGAAGATCAAGTTTGGCGAGGTTGGAATACCCCTGTCGGTTGCCAAAGAGCTGACTGTTCCTGAAAAGGTTACTGAATGGAACTTGGATTACCTGAAGGAGTTTGTTAAAACTGGCCCTAATGATTATCCAGGTGCGAATTATTTCTACAGTCTGGATGGGAAGAAGAAGAAAATAACAGCAGAAACAAAGGAGCAAATACTCGAGGAATATCAGGCAGGCTGCATTGTTGAAAGGCATTTGATAAATGGGGACATATGCATCTTCAACAGGCAGCCATCACTCCATAGAATGTCAATCATGTCACATAAGATAAAGATCCTTCCTGGAAGGAGCTTCAGGCTTAATCCTGCTGTAGCAACTCCATACAATGCTGATTTTGACGGCGATGAGATGAACCTTCATATCCCTCAGACGGAAGAGGCAAGGGCTGAAGCTGAAATTCTGATGAAAGTTCAAACTCAGCTGATAACCCCTAAGAATGGGCTGAACATAATAGGGAACATCACTGATGCTGTCACTGGGAATTACATTCTTACAAAAGACATGAAGTTTACGAGGGAGGAGGCAGTTGACATCCTCTTCAATGTAGGGGTCAGCGACTTCTCGAACCTGAAATCAGGAAAGACTCTTGACGGGAAGGATTTGTTTTCGGCCATTCTGCCAAAAGATCTTAGTTTCATAGGAAATTCAAAGGACAAGAAGGAAGTCGTAATCAAGAATGGAAAGCTTGTGGAGGGCGTCATTGACAAGTCCACAATAGGGGAGGACAGCGGTTCCCTGATAAGAAGAATATACGTCAAATATGGGGATGAAGAAGGAATAAAAATAATAAACAGGATATTCCTCCTAGGATTGGAAATAGTAACCAGGAAGGGATTTTCGGTTGGGATCTCTGACACTGATCTGGAGAAGGATGTCGTTGCGAAGAATAGGGAAAAGCTGGTTTATTCGCTCGGCAAGGTTAGCGAGCTGATTGATGATTACAAGAAGGGCAAGATAGAGCTTCTGCCTGGAATGAACATAAGGCAGACTGTTGAGACATTGATATTGAAACAATTGAATCAGCTCAGGGATAAAATAGGAGAGAATGTCTATGATAATGTTTCAGACAAAAATCCAACAGTCATTATGGCAAGATCCGGAGCAAGAGGCAATATACTTCACCTGGCCCAAATGTCTGCGATGGTAGGACAGCAGTCCGTCGCAGGAGGAAGAGTTGATACTGGCTACAAGGGAAGAACATTATCATCATTTAGAAGGGGGGATATAGGATCCGAGGCAAGAGGATTCATCCAGAACGGCTACAAGCAGGGCCTTACTCCTTATGAATATTTCTTCCACTCAATAACAGGAAGGGATGCGCTGATTGATACTGCGTTGAGAACTCCCAAGTCGGGCTATCTTTACAGAAGGCTTGCAAATGCCCTTCAGGATTTGAAGGTGGAGTATGATCATACTGTCCGGGATGCAAACGGAAAGATAGTTCAATTTGTTTATGGAGATGATGGCCTTGATATTTCAAAGACAGAGGGCGGAAGAATAAATGTCCAGAGAATAATAAGGGAGGTGAAGGCAAATGTCTAATGTTTATGAATCTTATGAGAGCACGTTGCCTCCCAAGCTGATTGAAGAAATAAGAGAATCATCGAAATCATCAAAGCTGACAGAGTCTGAAGTTTCAAAAGTCCTAAAGAGAGTTAGTGAAGAGTATGAGAGATCAAAAATCCATCCTGGAGAGGGAATAGGAATTGTAACTGCAGAATCATTCGGAGAGCCTGGAACACAGATGGTCCTGAATGTATTTCACCTTGCAGGTGTTTCCGAGGTTCAGGTCACAACAGGGCTTCCAAGGCTGATTGAAATTCTGGATGCCAGAAAAGAGCCATCCTCTCCATTATCCCGGGTTTATCTCAAGCATGGATACAAGACAGATGTCGCTAAGGTGAAAGCCGTTGCTGCATTAATAAAAGAAACAAAGCTTGATGACATTTCAACCGAGATGTCCCTTAATCTAACCCAGTTCAGGATTGAAGTGGCCCTGGACAGGCCGTTGATGAGAGATTTGAAGATCACTTCAACGCAGGTTATGGGCAAGATAAGAGAGATATTCAAGGACATTGACGTGTCAGAAGATTCAGGTGTGCTTAAATTAAAATCAAAAGTAAAGGAGTCACTGGGCTATCTTTACCAGCTGAAAGAGAAATTAAAAGAGTTGACAATCAAAGGGGTGAAGGGAATAGACCAGATCACCACAATGAAGAAGGACAATGAGTACATTATCTACTGCAATTCCACGAAGCTGAAGAAGCTCTATGAAGTTGAGGGTGTGGACTCTTCAAGGACGGTTTGCAACAGCCTTTTTGTTATTGCAGACGTCCTCGGAATAGAAGCTGCCAGGAATATAATCATCAATGAGGCTCTTGATGTCATCAATGATCAGGGCCTTGACATAGACCTGAGGCACATTCTTTTTTTAGCGGATTTAATGACAACATCTGGGACAATAAGAGGAATTACAAGATCCGGAATAACTGCAGAGAAGGAGTCTGTACTGGCAAGGGCATCCTTTGAAACTCCAATAAAGCATATCGTTGAGGCGACCCTTAAAGGGCAGGTTGACTATCTCAATTCAGTCATAGAAAATGTAATGCTGAACCAGCCCGTCCCTCTTGGCACTGGACTTCCTGATTTGGTTGCCGTCGTTGACAAGGAAGCGATAAAAGGAAAGAAGAAACAGTAATTTTTATTGGCTTAAATTTTTTTCTTAAAATTATCAGATTGCCCTGTCCGTGAATCTTAAGAACAAAATTTATAAACCTACATCATAGATTTTACCAATGGCGTCTGTTTCTCTTTACGCAATAGCAAGCGTGGTAATTGTGTCTCTTGTATCTTTTGCAGGCATAATCGCAATGTTCTGGGACAAGAACAAGATAGACCACCTTTTGATTTCATTCATAAGCCTCTCAGCAGGAACACTCTTTGGAGGGGCTTTCCTTCATCTGATTCCCGAGGCTGTAGAAGGCCATGGCTCATTCAGCATTTCAGTCTCATTCTTAATCCTGGCAGGAATTATAGTTTTTTTTCTTCTGGACAAGCTTATCCACTGGAAGCATTTTCATTCCCATTCAACTTTAATCCACGAGGGGGAGCATAAAAAATCAATAATATACCTCAATCTCTTAGGGGATGGAATTCACAATCTTCTTGACGGGCTTGTCATTGCAGGAAGCTATATGGTGAGCATACCTACAGGAATAGCCGCGACTGTTGCCGTTGTTGCCCACGAATTCCCTCAGGAGCTTGTTGATTTTGGGGTATTGCTCTATTCAGGGCTGCGGAAGTGGAAAGCGATGCTCTTTAATTTTCTGTCAGCGCTGACGGCTGTAATAGGAGCTGTAATCGGGCTCGCATTAGGATCAGGATCTGAAAGATTTATCTTGGGGGTTATTCCATTTGCGGCAGGAGCTTTCATTTACATTGCGGGTTCAAATCTAATTCCTGAACTGCTGAGCAAGGAGCATAAGATAAAGCAGCTTGTTCAGCAGCTCTTCATGTTTGTGCTTGGAATACTGATAATGTATGCGCTGTTGTTTCTGGAATGATTATTTTCTGAGAAAGACGAGAAAGGCTGTATGCCCCAAACCAGCATTCTTGGGCCTGAATTTTTCCGGATGCCATTCTCTCTGGATTATTTCAATCGCCCTCTCGCAATAGAGCTCAGAACTTTTGACCAGTTCGTTCACCTGCTTGATATTGCTCAAATAGGCGACTAGATAGGATCCTTCTTTTAAATTGTCATTCAAATCATAACTCCAAGGATCAAGCAGATCAAGAACAATGAGGTCATACTTTCCCTTTAGTTCAGAGATATCCTTATTGAACAAACTGACGTTTTTGATTCCGAGCTTTTCAATGTTCTTTCTGCTCAGGTTGAAAAAATCCTCATTTTTTTCATAGCTGTCAACCCTGCTAACAAAGTTAGCCAGAACTGAAGTCAACATCCCCGATCCTGTTCCAGCCTCCGCGACTATTGAATTTTTGTTGACTCCGGAATAAATGAGGATGCTTCCTATGTCTTTTAGGTGGGCGACTGCAGGGCCTATTCTTATCTTTTCAAGATTGTCAAGAAAATTTGCATCAAAGACCTTGAACTTCTGGTTTGTGTTGCTCGTTATCTCCCTGTTATTCATTTCACTTTCTTTAAGAAGTCCGAAGCTGGTGCTGAAATCACCCTTCTCCCAGTAGTACTTTCTTCCCTTTTTATCAAACAGAATTTTTTTTATCATTCTCGTCGAAAGGAAACTCCCACAGGCTTTAGCCTGTAGAGGAATTTCGTCCTCCATTTATTTTTGATAACATTTTTCTTTTCTTAAATCTTAAGGGTGGTGCGCAACGAACTCGGCGCACGCACCAATCCATCTGATTAGCGTGAGCTATATTTCCAGAGTTGCGCAGGAGGCAAAAATGGAAATACTAAATTTTGAGTACACCCGCAATCACCATTCAGTTGGTGATAGCTTTTGGCACATGGAATGGTGCCCAAAGTATAGGTATAAAATGTTTATGAAGCCCAAGTATAAAAACTTAGTTACTGCCTGCATACGCAAGTCAGCTACAGAGCACAACATTGAAATCAGAGAAATTAATGTTATGCCTGATCATTTGCATACGATCGTCAAACTTCCTTTGACCATGACTCCAAGCAGAGCATTGCAGCTTCTTAAAGGAAGAAGTGCATATCTGTTCTTTAGGAATCATCCTAAAGCAAGATTAAGATATCCTAAAGGGCATCTTTGGAGCCGTGGCAAGTTTGCCGCTTCTATAGGCTATTCTGATATACCTACGACTATGCATTATATCCAACATCAGGAAGAGCACCATGGCTCAGCCCTCACAGGAAACTCCACACTTTAGTGTGGAGAGTAGTCATTTTATTCAAACTCTTTTAATTTATTCAAATCTCCACCAGTTTCTTTGATAAACTCCATAAGCTTTCTGTAAGGTAATCCTTCCTTTATCGCCTTTTTAGATTTTTCATATCCCTCTTTTAATCCATGAGTTATCCTAGTTAAATGTAATATTGTTCCTGCGTTTATGGCAATTATGTCTTCTCTTGCTACGTCCCCCTTGCCCTTTAGTACATCTAAAGAGAGTTTAATATTTTCTCTAATATCTCTGCCTTCCCCAATATGTTTTGGGGTATATTCAGGAAGGTTAAGTTCTTTAATAGGATTCCATATTTTTAATTTGCCTACTCTTCCATTAATGACTCCAATTAACTTTGTTTTTCCATAAACACCCATCTCATCTAAATAATGTATTCCATCATGCGTTGTGGACACAACCATAGCATTTTTTACTCCAAAATGCCTTAGAACCTCTAAAGAAAGTTCTACATCCGGATGAGCTATCCCATATAAAAAAGTATCATATTTGATGGGACTAGCTAATGCAGCTAGACCAAAAGAAAGTGCATGAGGAGCAATAAATTTTTGACCATATATAGAATCAAAATTCGGGAGAAGTCCCTCTATTTTAAATGCACCAAATCCCGTTTTAAGAATAATTTTTTCCATCTTATCAAATGGAATATTTAATTTCGCTCCAACTCCCTCCAAAAAATCTGTAGATCCAGTTAATGAACTAGTTGAATGAGAAACAGCTTTTGCAGTATAAGCTCCCAAACTTGCTGCAGTGAGAAGAGCAGGAGTGGATATATTCATTGTCTTAGTTCCTTTCTTTCCACTACCAATTGCACCGACTAATATTTTTCCTTTCGGAAGTTTAATTTTCTTTCTTTCTTTTGGATTGAAATTATCTAATTTAAAAACGGATTTTAATAATGCAATAATCTCTTCCTTCTTTGGTCCTCTTGCCATAATTCCTGTAAGGATTGCACTCAATTGGACATCGTTTTTTCTCGAAGAGCTATTTAAAAGGATTCGATCAAAAGCTAATTCTAAAAGTTCAATGTCCATCTTGGATCCCACATTCAACCGATATAATACCTCACAGACAGGATCATAAGAGTTATCTTTTTTAACCATATTCTTCTTAAACGAGACAGATTTATAAGCTTAGCATACATTCTAGGGGAGATAACTTATTAAATACTGCTAAATTCTAAGGGGTATGTTAGACAACGTTTGTTTATTTACATTGGGGAAAAATAAAGGAGCGGTTTGGGAAATAACCCTTAGATGCGATTATGGGTGTTTGCATTGTTGTAACAGAAGCATCCCCTTAGAGGTATTAAAAAAAGAAGAATGTACTACTAAAGAAATTAAACAGGGTTTAAAAAATCTAGTAGAATTTGGAATTAACTCGCTTTATTTTAGTGGTGGAGACCCACTTATGAGGCAAGATTTTATTGAAATACTTCGTTATGCTAAAATATTATTAAAAAATAATAACTTATTTCTTGCTACCAATGGAAAAAATTTAACTAACAAAATAGCTAAGAACATAAAAGAAATTGGAGTTGGAAGTGTTTTAATTAGTTTAGATGGCCATACTCCTAAAATAGCTGAAAAGTTTCGCCCAGTTAAAGGAAATTATCAAATTGCCATAGATGCTATAAGAATGTTAAAGAAATATAATATCCCAGTAACTATGGGAACAGTAATCTGGAAAGAAACATATAATCATCTCGAGGATTTTATAAAAATAGCGATTAAAGAAAATGTTGATACAATATTTTTTAGTTGGTTAGTCCCTTTGGGGAGAGCTGAAGAGCATAAAGAAATATTTGTTAATAACGAAGAATATTTTAAAACGGGTAACAAACTTAGATCCTTAAAAAAGAAATATGAAAGTCAAATAAATGTGAGATTTAGAAGATTCGAAAATATCACCGATGATAGTCTTGATTGTCCCGGAGGAAGTCAAAATTTCCATATACTGCCCGACGGGAGGGTAAGTTTTTGCTCTTGGATATACAAAGGGAATAGCAAAATAATTTCTAAACTAAGTATCAAGAATAATAAACTAGAAAATATAATAAAAGAAAAACCCCTTAGAGACTTCTTAAGTATGCTCCGAGAAAGAAAGGGAAAAAATCTTGGACCTGGATGTCCTGCCCTATGCAAAATAAACTTAGGAACATACTACTCAAAAGATCCATTGTATAAAAATGAAAAATAAAATATTAAAAACATTTTTTGGGCATAAATTAAGGGGGGTTGAAAAAGTAATTATTATACCTATACGTCCAATTTATAACCTCTTTAAAAAAAGGAATATAAGAGAATATAAGGGGTGGTGGAATAATTTTTATCTAAAAAAGAATACATTAGTTGTTAATGCACCAATTGGAGCCCATATCGAAGACACAGTTTATTATTTACCCGATATAGTAAAGGAGGTTTTACTTATAGGCTATTGTGGCTCTATAAGCAGAAGTATTAATGTAGGGGCTGTGGTTTCATGTATTTATGCTTCAGACGGAAAAGATATTATAAAAAGTAAAAGCATTTTACCCAAATCAGAGAAAGTAAGGGTATTGCAAGTATCCTCATTATCTAAACAAACTCCTTCTTTTTTATTAAGAAGTCGCAAGAAATATGATTGTTTAGACATGGAAACATATACTGTTTTCAAGATTTGTAATAAAAAGGGGATTAATGCCTCTGCATTTTATATCGTAACAGATGACTTGGAAAAACCTTTTTTTGATGTCGATAAAAAAGATTTAAACAACATACACGTTTCTTCTAAAAAATTAGTGAAAAAAATTGAAAATGGAAAAGATTGAAGTAAGCTCAAAGGGCATAAGAGTTATTAAATTTAAAAAAGAAGATAAAATAATTTTATTAAACCCTCTAACTGGAAAAAGAATATTTACGACTAACAAATTAATAAGAAATATTCCAAAAAAAGATTTAAAAGAACTAAGAGAAATGAAATTTAATCTTGAAAAACCCCAAATTAGGAGATATAGAATTGAGGTAACTTTCCAGTGTAATGCTACTTGTGATTATTGTCTTGTTTATAAAAATCCCTTAAAACAAAAAAATAACGCAATGAAATTAGAGACTGCTAAAGTAATCTCAATGAGATTTAATAAAGAGGTCAAAGGAGGGGATGTGATGTTAATTGGGGGAGAACCTTTAACCAACTGGGCAGTTGTTAAGTATTTCATAGAAAATATAAAAGGCAATGTTTTTGTTTTTACTAATGCTACATTAATTGATGAAGAAAAAGCCAAGATACTGTCTAAATCCAATGTTATAACTTTCGTATCTCTCGATGGAAGAAAGATAGAAAACTTCCATAGAAAAGATTTAGAAGGAATGCCCCTCTTTGATAAAACGATTAAAGGATATACTCTGCTTAAAAAATATGGGGCAAAAACGGGAATAAGTTGTTTGGTTACAAATGATAATGTAGATCAACTATTTGAAATAGTAAAATATTTTCATGAAGAACTGGGGGAGAAAGCTTTTGGATTAAGTTTTCCACATAAATGTTTAGAAAATAATTTCGAGGTAAATATTAAAAAATATACTGCTGAATTAATACATTTAGTTGATTATGCAAAAAAGAAAAAGATCTATGTTTCACAAATTGTGAACTTACTTAGACCTCTAATTTCAAACCAATTTAGACTTTATGGTTGTAAGATTGTTGGAGAGCAAAGAACCTTTTATCCGGACGGTAAGGAAACCCTCTGTACAAAACTGGACATACTAAAAGAATTTGATAATAAAACAGGGAAGGATTTATTTAAATTACTTCCAGTTTTCAGAGAAGACTGCAAGAATTGTGGGGCATTATTTGTCTGTGGTGGTGGGTGCTTTTGGGATGCATTTTTTAACAAAGATAAAAAGGATAAAAAAACATGTTATTTTACTAAACACCTCGTAAAAAGTATTCTTTGGGATATGCATAAAAATTGTCCTAAAAATAAACTGATTGAAAAAGAGGATTTGAAGGAGCATCTAAAATTAGTTGAGCCAAATAATTCTTAAGGACTCTATCTTTCTATTTCTTAATTGAAATTATTTTGATTTGACATAGTTCTTTGAAACCCAATTGCCCATACTGTTTTCCAATACCTGATCTCTTATAGCCCCCGTAGGGATTGCAAGGAATCCAGCGATTTCCACCATTGATTTCTACATTTCCAACATCCAATTTAGAAGCTATTTTTTTGGCTTTTGCAACATTATTGGAAAAAATTTTAGCCCCTAAACCATAAGGAGAATCATTTGCTAGATCTATTGCCTCTTCTTCAGAATCAAATTTCATTAGAGGCAAGACGGGTCCAAAAACTTCTTTTTTCCAAATTTTCATATTCCTTTGAATATTTATCAAGATTCGGGGTTTGTAAAATGCACCATTTAACTTGCCTATTTCTTGACCCCCGATTAACTCTTTCGCACCTTTCTTTAGAGCATCTTTTACTTGAGATTCTATAAGTTTTAATTGTTTTCTTGAAGCTAAACTTCCTAAATCGATCTCTTTATTAAACGGATCTCCAATCTTTTTAATTTTGATAAGTTTATACAATCCTTCAACAACCTCATTAAAAATCGATTTATGAACAATCAATCTTTTAATCGAATCACAGTTTTGCCCACAATTTCTATATCGACCAGAGTATAACAATGGGACTATTTTTTTAACATCTATATCATTAAATAATATGCAAGAATTTGAACCACCTAACTCTAGAACTACAGAAATAAATTTTTTCGAAGCTAATTGGTATAATTTTTGTCCAACTTCACTACTCCCTATAAAATGAATAAAGTCAATTTTTCCATGAACTAATTTTTTGCCAATTTCTTCATTACCATATATCTCAGAGAAAACGCCCTTGGGAAGTTTTTGATTTTCTATGACTTTCTCAATTAACTTACCAACTAAAGGACATTCTTCTGAAATTTTAAAAATCACAGTATTTCCCACTAATAGATTTGGGATTATACCTAAGACTGCCATTCCAAAAGGAAAATTCCATGGAGTTATTACTGCAACACTTCCTTTAGGTTCGTATACTATTTTATGGATTGAATTATTATCTTCATAAGTAATTTCCTCTTTTATAGAATTCTCTATATTTTCTAAAAACCAATTAAATTGATTTAAAAAAACTTCCACCTCTGCCTTGCTTTCCCATAAAGGTTTTCCAATCTCCCGAGATATAAGGCAAATCATCTCTTCTTTTTTAGAGGTAAATTCATAAAGGAGGGGTTTAATTAATTCCACTCTTTTTTTAACCCCTAATTCTTTCCAGTAAACTTTAGCTTTATTAGATAAATCTGTTTTATGTTCGATTTCTTTTTGAGAAGATATTTTAACTTTCCCAATAATTTGATAACCTTTTGCAGGATTTTTAGAAACAATTCTTTCTACATTTTTATTTATTAATGCCATTTTTAACATATGCTAACGAACATATCAGCGTAATCGTTTTTTACTATCCACCTGTATTTATATAATTTAATCCTTATAAATATACTTAAAGAAGTATAATTATTCCATTAGTAACCACTTTCCCCCGATATAATGAATTTAATAGGCTGATATAAAAAATCACTATAGAGAATGATCTGAAAAGAGGCAAGTAACAAAGAGAATCAAAATTTAAGAGACTTCAGTCTTTTCAGCATCTTAACTGCATCGGATGTTCTTTTCTTTAAGAACTTTATTTCTTTACCTCCTGCTTTTTCTTCTATCAAATATTTTAAAAAATCTTTATCGATTATATTAAACTTAACAGCAATTTGCAAAATTTTTCCTTCTTTGGTTTTTGGTCTTCCCTTGCTTCCATGATTTAAGATACAATCCTTAATCTTCTCTGTAACTTTATATCCTTCATTTTTTAATAGTTTTAGTGAATTTTCAGCATGACCGGGGTCATTATTTGGAGAGTTATCTAATGAATAGCCAATATCATGTATCCATGCACAAATTTCTAAAAGATTTTTATCTACCTTTTTATCTTTGCTTATTATTTTAACTGCCTGAACAACCTTAGCCGTATGTATAAAATGATATGGGTCAAGATTCTTTTTAAATAAGTATTTTTTTGCTAATCTCTTGGCTATTTTCTTAGTGAGTTTCTTCATAGTTTAATAATGGAGATATAATTTAAATAATTAACCCTACCACAAGGAACATATCTTAGTTAACGTTATAGCATATTCTTCTTTGGCTCGCTCCCATTCTTTGCTTCTATTTAAGCACCAATTATATCTTTGCCTAAGTTCTTTAGGGCCATAATAACTTGCAGCAGCCATCATCTGATAGACCACGTTATTTTCTGGCTTGTCATAATTTCCCTCGCCATTCATAATCCGCTCTCTTATTTCACTTTCTTTCATATTTACAGTTATTCCTGACTTGGGAAAACTTTTAGACATTTTTGGATAATCGAAAAAGCCCTTGATTAGTGGAGAATATAGTGCAGAAAGATTCAGATCAAAATTTTTAAATTGATTACTTAATTTAATTCTTCTGATTGTTTCTTCTGCAAACCGGACATATTGGTGTTCATCTACACCTAACATTACTAAAACATTATTAAATCCATATGTGAAATATAAATCTATAAAATCCGCAGCCATTAGATTTAGCGATAATTGTCTTCTATAAGTCATCTCTTTATCAATCTTACCTCTTTTTGAATAAAAGTCATGCAAGTCTTCTTCTGTTCCATTAAACATTTCATGATCAATAAAATGCCCTATTAAATAGGATGTTCTTAAAACCTGCAATTCATCGTATTGTGCTCTCAATATTGAAGGAAATCTAGATTTAAAGCCCAATTTTAAAATAAATTTTTTGTATTTTTTAACTAATCTTAATGCTTCTTCTAGTGGTTTTGCCTTGTGATTATATGCGTCTAAATCACCCAGAACCATCTGTACTGGAATACCTGCTTTTTGCAAGGCTATGGATCTTAATATTTGTGATAAAGTTCCTATATGTGGCACTCCAGTTAATCCTAAGCCCGTGGTTACAATAGATTTTTTTTTATTAATACTTTTAGAAAACTTACGCCCTCCGTGATGGCATAACCACCTTCTTTGTAAATCGTTTTTATTGAGTTTTCCTAGTGAAAAATTAATTCTCTCAAACTCTAAAGGATTATAATTAAATTCTTTCATAATAGAATTATAGTAATTTTTATCAAAAATTATCTTCTTACTTTTCATGTTGCCTCTTTTCTAATGAATATTATTGTGTTATGATTAGGTGTTCTAATTCTTCAAGCATCTTTTTAATTCTAGGTTGTTCAAAGTGGTTTCTTGCTGGTTCAAGAATTTGAATTAATTTTTCTGCTACAGCATTTTTTAAATCCATTGGATGAAATTTCTTTTCAGCAAAATCCTTTTCAAGTTGATTATATGACATATATGTTATATTCCCTCCAAATTTTTCGGATCTTTTAATTTCTAATTTGGATTCAGAATCTCTAAAAATAAGATATCTTACCCAATCAAGAATTGGATTAAATTCTACCTCGCCCTCAAAACAAAAAGCTTGTTTAATTTTTCTTTTAATTTCCTCTGGTGAATCATGAATAAATATGCAAGTGTCTGGCTTTGATTTGCTCATCTTTAGAGCAGACCATAATTCTTGTAATTGTTCTTTCGGCACCGGCCAAACTGGAGGTTTCCCTAATCCTAAAATTAAATGATGATGAACTGCAACAGGTTTCATTGGATTCCCTTGTTTATCTAATAAAGGTTTTGTTTTAATTTTTAGAGCCACATCTCTTGCTATTACCTGGGCTTTTCTTTGATCAAGTCCTGCATGAGGTAAATGTATACCTTGAATAAAAATATCAGCAACCTGCATTGGTGGATAAATTAACTTGGCAAAATCTACAGATTCACCTTCCTTCCTTCCCATAATAGTAATGCTCCGCATCATTCTTGCAAGAGTAGTATTTTTGCTTATATCAACCATTGTTGCCCAATAATTATCATTATTATGATATAAATCTGAACCTAAAATAAATTTTAGTTTGTCTGGGTTGCCTCCAAAACATTTTAAACTTGCTTTTAGTCCTTCCTTAAAATATCCTCCAGCAACTTTTTTTATGGTTTCTCTGTCTCCACCAAGTTTATCATTTATCCAACTATGCCAATCAGCAAGAAAAACTGAACAATCAATTCCAGCATCCATAAAATCTTTAACCTTAGACATACACATCAATCCGGTTCCTAGATGAATTTTACCAGAAATCTCAAAACCAATATAGTGTTTAATTTTTATTCCACTATCTAAAAGAACCTTCAAGTCTTCTTCAGTCATAATCTCTTCAGTATTCTTTTTTATTAAATCAAATTTCTCTTTTATAGATTTTTCCATTTTAAATATAAGATATTTGGGGATTAAAAGCCTTACTACTCATCGCTTACTTTGAATTCTAACTTTCTATAAAAATTTTTGCCTACTTGTAAAACTTGGCCATTACGAGGCTCTAAAGAATAGTTTATATCAGATATTTTTTCCCCATCTATTCTTACTCCTCCTTGTTCAATCAATCTTCGTGCGACACTATTTGAATCAGCTCTTCCAACTGATTTAATAGCATCTACTAAAGACAAAGAAGAACTAGGGCGATATCTCATAATAGAGGTTTCCATTTCAGAAGGCAAATCTCTTTTTCTATGGACTCTGTCAAAATATTCTTGAGACTCATTCGTTGCTGATTCTCCATGATATCGGGAGACAATCTCTCTTGCAAGTCTTTGCTTACAATCCATAGGGTTTACTCTTCCAGACCTCACTCCTTCCCTTATTTGTTCAAATTCTTGTAAAGGAGTATCTGAAAGAAGTTCATAATATCTTAACATTAAATCATCAGATATTGACATAATCTTCCCATACATATCTACGGGAGGTTCTGTTACACCTATTGCATTATCTAAACTTTTACTCATTTTTTTTACTCCATCTACTCCTTCTAAAAGGGGTAAGGTTATAACAACTTCTGGTCTTTGTCCATAAGCTTTTTGAACTTCTCTACTTGCCATAAAATTAAATAGCTGATCAGTTCCACCAATTTCTATATCACTTTTTAAATGTACAGAATCGTAACCAACTAATAGAGGATATAAAAGTTCAGTTACTGAGAGAGGTTTATTTTGATTTATCCTCTCCCTAAAATCTCTCCTTTGCAAAAGCTGTTGAACAGTATATTTTGATCCAAGTCTTATCATATCTGCTCCAGAAAATTGCCTTAACCATGCACTATTAAATAATAAATTAGTTCTTGAAGGATCTAAAATTTTAAACACCTGGTCTTTATATGTTTCAAGATTCGCTTCTATTACCTCTCTTGTCAACATCGGTCTTGTTTCAGATCTCCCACTGGGGTCTCCAATCATAGCAGTATAGTCTCCAATGATTAATTGAATATTATGACCTAAATCTTGAAATTGTTTAAGTTTTTGTAAAGGAACCGTATGACCTAAGTGAATATCTGGTGCAGTAGGATCCACACCAAATTTAACATTGAGGGGTCTAGACTCCCCTAACTTTGCTACAAGTTCTTCTTCAGTAAGTATTCCTACAGTTCCCCTCTTAATTTCTCTTAATTGATCTTCTAATTTTAGATTTTTCATAACAATAATCAAATAGGGAGATTTATAAATTTAACTATTTATTACTATTATTAAGTTATAATTTATTATTAATTGTTCTTAAAATCATCTTGGGGGAGCACTTAACTGTCTATTTTTGTAGAGTTTAACTTAACATAATTAGATTTAACCATCTATTTGGTGTTTCAAATTGTAGAGATGGAATAGCTAGCTCGCTTGGAGTCTTGCCTTTCAACGCTTCATGCTTCTTGATGAAATTATAATAAATCTCTATGCCTTTCATTAAAGCATAGGCACTTTGAATTGAGCCATGAAATCCTCTGAAAGTCTTAGTTCTATGTCTTATTGTGTTATGCATTCTCTCAACCCAAATGTTAAAGCCCTCTCCTCTTGAAGCATTGACTACCTTATGCTCTACTAAATATTTTCCTATTTTGTTATTATAGCCAAAAGTCTTCTTGACAATATTTTGATAAGCAGTTAAGCCGTCTGTTGTAATTGTCTGAATATTGCTTGTTTTGTCTTTTATTCCTGAAAGAACCTGCTTAATGGAATTCATGCTTCTATGTTTTACATAAGCAGAACTAACCATGAACCTTGTTTTAATATCTATTGAGTCAATAAACCAATTTTTATCAACTCCTCTTTTCTGCTTATGGCTCTTTCTTCTATGATACTCCATTTCGTCTAATTCTAAACAATTTCCAGTATTTAGTTTAAGATGATCTGTAAATGACGCAATCTTTAAGCTGAATTTTCTAGCCCATCTTAAAATCGTTGAATGGTCTGAATTATGTGGAAAAAACGCCTTAAAATGTTCTTGAACTTCTCTTGTGCTTAAACCTCTAAAGAACAAATCTAAAGCACAAGTTATCTTTTCAGGAGTATTTCTCATCCTGAAAAATGGGTTTTGAGGAATAAACTTTTTATTACAGGATTTACAATAATATCTTTGTTTCTTTCCGTTTAGTTTTGTTTCTATGTATCCTCTTCTAACTATCTCTTTAGTTTTGCATTCAGGGCAAATTATTTCATTTATCATAGAACTATTAGGCACCCGAACTATATAAACCTTTCGGTGCCCGAATTGTTACTTAAAAGTTAAACGAGGAAAATTACTAACAATCTAAGAAAATTTACTCTTTTTTTATAATAATCTTATCTTTGTCTAATATGACTACTACTTCTTTATCTAAAAGCTTGCTATCTTCTGCAACCTTTTTAGGAATATTTATTCTATACTTTATGTATTCTTTATCTCCTATCTTCTTATCAAGAACTTTCATAATCTTCATAAAATAATTAGGTGCCCGAAGTTTTTAAATATATCGGCACCCGCAAAGAAAACCTACTTTCCGAGCCCACTTAATGCACCAGTGCACTGTCGTGGAACATTTGTGCATAAGAGGGGCTTTTAGTTGAGTTTAAATTATATTAAAATACTAACTTATTAATGAAAAGAAATTATATTGTAATAATTAATTTGATAGTTTAGTCAATTCTAATAATAAATGGTTAGAACTAATACCCCTATCAAAGGGTTACACTATACAAAGGTTTATAAATAGAAATTAGTTTCATTTATTATATCCAAATTGTAGGTTAATCAAAATGAAGAAAAGAATAAAAAATTGGAAAAATATAATTATAGGGGGATTATTTGCATTAGCAAGTATATCACCAATAAAAGCAAACGCTTTAGATGGACATATAAGATACATTCATCCCATTGAAAGTCCTAAAGGAGATTATGTAGAACTAAACACTTTCTATAAATTACCTTTCGAAATTAATGGTTTTTCTTGGGGAGATATGTATCAAGGGGGAGACGGTTATTTTGGAGAAACAAATTTAGAAAGAGAAGTAATAAATGGTTTTAATATCAAATCACAAGTACAACATAATAATACCCCAATAAATAGAGTAGGTTTTGGAATTAGTAGACAAGTTCCAACACCAAAAGGAACTTTTTTTAAATTAAGTGCTTTTCCTATATGGTATGATAGGGAAGGAAGACAAAAAAATACTTCAGAAGTAGCTTACTTTGGAGAGGCAAGATTACCTTATGGTTTTACATTAGAATCATTTGGAGATTGGAATTTAGCTGATACAGAAGGAGTTCAATGGGGGTATGGAGAATTAGATTTAGGCAGAGTGGTTGCTAAAGGAGTTAGATTAAGTTATAATCCTGCATTATTAAATAAAGGTGATGTAATCCCAAGAATAGAAAATAGAGTTGCAGTAAGAATAAACTTCTAATTTTTTTCTTTTTTAATTTAATATAGTGGAAAGGGGGACATTTTGAAGACGAAAGAAAAATTTAAGTAAATAAATGAATGGGATTTGTTATTTTTCTGTGTTCTACAAGAACAGTATCTTTGTGTAATTCTCTTCTAAATCTTCTCTTGTTAATTCTGAACGTTAGTTAATATATAAAAAGATTTTTAAATTTAAGATTAGTTCTAAATCTATGGAAATTGAAAATGTCCCCAAACATGTCGGCATCATTCTAGATGGAAACAGGCGTGCCAGCAAAAGGTTGATGATGAAGCCATGGAAAGGCCATGAATGGGGGGCGGAAAAAGTGGAAAAACTGCTTGGCTGGGCAAAAGAGGTTGGAGTGAAGGAGCTGACACTGTATGCATTTTCCATCCAGAACTTTAACAGGCCAAAGGAAGAGTTCAATTATCTTATGAAACTGTTTGTTGAAACATTTACAAAGATCAAGAATGATAAAAAAATAAATGATATTAGAATAAATTTCATTGGAAGAATTAATTTGTTTCCCATAGAGGTTCAGAGAGCAATGCATGATCTCATGGAAAAAACAAAAAATAATAGACCGTATGTTGTCAACTCTGCAATGGCCTATGGCGGGCAGGAAGAGGTCATCGATGCTGTCAGGAAAATTTCTGAACAGATAAAGGAAGGCAAGATTGACATTAATAAAATCAATGAGGAAACTTTCAAGGATTACTTGTATTTGGGAGATTATCCTGACCTTATAATCAGAACTGGTGGGGAGAAGAGACTCTCCAATTTCTTAAGCTACCAATCGGCTTATTCTGAGCTAATATTTCTTGAAAAGATGTGGCCTGAATTTGAAAAGGAGGATTTTATTGAATGCATCAAGGAATATTCCACCAGGCAGAGAAGATTTGGAAGATAATTTTATAAATCAGTAGCTTCAGGTTTATCCCATGCACCAGTAGTTCAACGGCTAGACTTGTAAAAGGGCCAAAATTTCGGCCTTCCATTATCATAGAGGAGAGCCGAAGATTCGGGTTCGAATCCCGGCTGGTGCAATCCATGAGCTGTAAAGTAAGCGGGTGCTATTTTGCTCAAAAAAATTAACTTTTCTTAATAGTTAGTTTTTTGTCTTTAATTTCGGTTTCTAAATTTTGTCCTTCTTTCCATTCTAGTTCTTTAATTGTTTCAGGAGGTATAACTATAACCCACTTGGCGTATTCTGTATTTCCTACTTTTCTAGAAAGTTGTTTTTGTAGCTTCATAAGATAAGAAATAATTACTTATATTTAAATCTTTAGGTACCCACTAGCAAATAGTAACTTAGGTACCGAAAGATATATAAAGAGTAGGTACCTAATTATATTATGAAAGAAATAATTTGTCCGCATTGCAAAGAGAAGAAAATTAAGAAAGATGGATTAAGAACAACAGAGAAAAGAGGGAAAATCCAAAGATATAGATGTAAACTTTGTAATTATCGTTTTGTCATCGATGATGGATTTTATAGAATGAGAAATAATGAAAATATTATTACAATGTCCATTGATATGTATATTTCTAATTTGTCAAGTAGAAAAATGAGAAATCAGTTAAGCAGACATTTAAGCACAAAAATAAGCCATATGAGTATTCTTGATTGGGTAAGAAGGTATACTCTAAAAGTGAGTAAACTTGTTGATAAACTACAATACAATATGGGAAGTAGTTTTTACGCAGATGAAACTATGATCGATTGTGAAGGCAGAGATGACCGATTTTGGTGCTGTTTAGATTGGGATACTCGATTAATTACTGGAGTTCATTATAGTTTATCTGGTAATCCTATAGAAGCACAAAAATTCTTATTTAAGTCAATTCAGAAAGGAAAACCTAAGTTTATTCAGACAGATGGAGGAGTTTTCTACCCTAAAGCATTTAGAAAACTCTTTTATTCTAATAAGATTGGCGGTTTAACCGTGGAGCATAAAATACAAAATGCAAGTGTTACTAAAATACATAATTACAGAATAGAAACTGTTTTTATGAAGATTAAAGACAGAGTAGATGATTTTAGAGGATTGAAAGCCTTGTGGTCTGCTCCAATACTTATGAATTCTTTAATCATTCAGCATAACTTTATAGAAGCACATACAACAATAGATGAAGTTCCGTGCAATAGAGCAGGGCAAGATTTAGATTTAGGAGAGAATAGGTGGCTAGGATTAATTCGATTAGCAAGTTAAACTCTGTAAAAATAGGCAGTTCGGTGCTCCCCTGACCTGAAAAATTAGTTCTTTACTATTTTTTATAATTCCATAACTTTCTCCAAGGCATCAAAGCATATTTTCTAAATGGACGAGAAGTTACTGCCGCTATTCCAGCTCCCATTAAAAGTGCAGAAGCTGTTTGTTGATTGTCTGCTCCACTAGCCTTAAGAATTGCTGCATAAACTGGTGTGTAAACTCCAACCATTGCAGCTGTATCTATAAGCCAACCTTTGAAACCTCCTTGTTTTATGTCTACATCAAATTTTTTTGATAAATAATCTGCAGTTTTTGTATAAACTCTAGCTACTCCTGTGTCTATTAGTGCTGCTGTAGTTCTTGATTTTAATATCTGTTCTCCGTCTAATCCATTATAAGCTTCCATCGCACCCATTAAAGGAGCATAAGCTAAGACTTTCGCTGATGTATCTATTGCCCAATTCTGAGCTCCTTCCTTCACATTTTGAATTATATTTTCTAAGTTTTTCATAAATACTTTAAGAAAAATCCATATTTATTAAGTAGTCCACCAAAATAGATGACAGTATACATTTTAAATTAGGGCGAGAATCCAAAGATTATGGTTTTCTTATAACGTAAATTCGTGATAATCTGAAAAATTTGTGTTCTTGAGTTTTATCTTTTTTAATCCATTCTTGATGATGTCTTAAATTTGTTTCTGAAAAATGTATTGGATAAAAGAAATTCCATTCTAGAACACCTAACTTTTCAGTGATATTTACCATCTCTTTCAAAGTTAAAGAGGCATTCAGAGATCTTAAAAATCTCTTCTTCTCATGTTCATCTTGAAACGTATTAAATCGTGCTTCTACCTGATCAATAAGGCAGTCTCTAGTTAAGTCATATATATATAAGATTCCGTTTTTTTTTAATAGGTTCAAGAGTTCCTTTATCCCCCTTGTCAAATTCATAAAGTGATGAACAGAATCTTTACAAACTACTACATCAAATTTTCCTTTTCCAAAGTGATTGTGAATGTTCTGTACAGAAAATTGTATTGGTTCATCATTATATCTTTCTTTGGCAGCTTTGATTAATTCTTTACTTCCGTCTGTCGCAAAAATATGATTATTCTTTGTGAATTTATATAAGTGATGAGCAAGTTGTCCTGCACCGCATGCCACCTCCAATATTCTCTGATTTTTATTAAGATGCAGTCTTTCTTTTAAATCCCAAGCAACCATACTAAAATTTAAAGAACGATCATCTTTTCTATTTGCATAAAGTTTTCCTTCTTTTCCACTTATTATTTCTGTTGGCTCAGGTATTCTAGTAGATAGATTTGTTCTAAAACCCCCGGCTTCAAAATTCTTCAACCTCATTTTATTAATAGGATAATACGAAGTATTTAAATACTTGTCTACCATTTTGATGGACAGACAAATTTTAATCAGAAAAATGGACATAAATCTTGCTCTAAAAGAATATGGATTGACGGACAAGGAAATTGAAGTTTATCTTGCTCTTCTGCCATTAGGAAGTATAAATCTTCAAGAGATAGCTAAAAGAGTAGACTTTCCCAGAACAACAGTTTATAATACTCTTAATTATCTTTTACAAAAAGGTTTAGTCTCGAAAATAATCAAAAAAGGAGTCACTTATTTTGAAGCGTCTGACCCTGATAAATTAATCGATAAATTAAAACAGAAAAAGGAATTGTTAGAGAGAGTTTTGCCTAATTTACAAGGCTTGAAGAAATCCAAAATAGAATCATCCAGTGTAGAAATTTACGAGGGGAATAAAGGACTAAGCACAATTTTATCAGATGTCTTCAAAGTTAAACAACAAACTTATTATTTTGGTTCCTATTCACTTTCTGTTGAGAGACTAAAACATCTTCCAGAACATATGCGAACAATAAGGCTAGAAAAAAAGATTCCTGCTAAAATAGTTATTGATAGATATGACGAAGAAACTTTTCATAAATCTACTTACAAAAAGATTACTGAGATGAGGTTTTTGGATAGTTTGAAAGATTTTCCATGCATGGTATTTATTTATGGAAATAATGTTGCAATTTATACTTTGAAGGATGAATTAGTAGGTATTATAATTAAAAATAAGCAAGTAGCAGAAGCTATGAAGTTAATATTTAATATTTATTGGAGTCAAGGAAAACCAGCAAAGATTTAGAAATTTGTCAGTTAAGTGCTCAAAAAATAGGAATATCAATTAGCTCCCTTTAACTTTACAGCTCAGCAATCCACAAAATTTATATACCTTAGACTTTATGCATGGAATAGTAATTCTGATTTGTTTTGGAGGTAATGGAAATGAAAGATAGGAAATCGGGGCATAAAATTCATGAAATGTTAATTGGTAGATGGTCTCCCAGAGCAATGTCTGGAGAGGGAATGGACTGGAATGGACTAATGGAGCTTTTTGAGGCTGCGAGGTGGGCGCCATCCTCATACAACAACCAGCCATGGAGATTTATTTATGCGTTAAGAAATACCGAGCACTGGGAAAATTTATTTGAGCTCATGATTGATTTCAACAAGTCATGGGCAAGGAATGCTGCAGCCCTTGTCGTTGTCATTTCAAAAAAAACTTTTGACCACAATGGCGAGGACTCAATAACCCACAGCTTTGACGCCGGAGCTGCATGGGAAAATCTGGCGCTCCAGGCTTCAGCCAATGGGCTGATAGCACACGGAATGCAGGGATTTGACTATGAAAAAGCCAGGAATACCTTAAAAATACCTGACGGCTATAAAGTTGAAGCAATGATAGCGATAGGCAAAGTTGGGAAAAAGGAAGATTTGCCTCAGGAATTACAGGAGAGAGAATTTCCATCCGACAGGAAAAAAATAAATGAAATTGCCTTTGAAGGCAAATTTATGGGGGAATAAAAATGTTCGAACTGCCAAAATTGAATTATGAGTACAATGCACTTGAGCCTTACATAGATGAAGAAACGATGAAAATACACCACACAAAACATCATCAGGCTTATACTGACAATTTCAACAAAGCCATAGGGGGAACAGACAAAAGCGCCGAGGAAATAATTGCCGGCTTGAATGAAGTTCCTGAAGACAAGAGAGTTGCTGTTAGGAATAATGGCGGAGGCTATGTCAACCACAAATTGTTTTTCAGCATTCTAAAAAAAGATGTCGAGTGCGACGGCAAAATCATGAATGAGATCAACAAAGAATTTGGAAGCCTTGACAAGTTTAAAGAAGAATTTTCAAATGCTGCGTTAACACAGTTTGGCTCAGGCTGGGCATGGCTGGTCGTCAGCAGGGGGAAACTTGAAATCATAAAGACAGGAAATCAGGATAGCCCATTAACAGAGGGAAAAAAGCCAATACTCGGAATTGACGTATGGGAGCATGCATACTACCTTAAATATAAGAATAAAAGGGCTGAATATGTGGAGAATTTTTTCAAAGTCATTAACTGGGGCAGGGTAAATGAATTGTATCTTAAAAGCAAATAATTTCTCTTTAGTTGTAAACTGAGATTAGAAATATATATAAATAGAATAAGAGGGGCTGTTACAGAAAATTTTTTGAGGGTGGTAGAATGGGGTATACAATAAATGGCAAAGACATAGAGTTCTTAACTGGTTTGAATGGATTAACAGAAAAGCTGAATAATGATCAATTTCGAGAGTTCGTTAGAATTCTAAACAGTGGAGATTGCTTTGTTCCATATGTTATGATAAGCTATGGCGGATCCTATAATCTCAGCACTTTAATTGGGAGGCTGGAAGAACTGAGGAATAGCCACACTAATTTCGGAGTGAATGTTGCATTGGTTCAAGGAAGTTTGAGAAAGCAATTAACATCAATATCAAACACAAGGATGCCTGAGGATCAAGAAAGTCTTAGTTTACTTTATAAGGCTCTCTTTAATTCTGAAAACGTGGGAAGAGTGAGGAGTTATATATTAGCTCCGTTTGAGGATTTATTTTAGCAAAGTTTATTAAGAAAAAATTGTAACCAAAGACATGAATTTCAATAGGTTTGCAATTATATTTTTGATTTTTGCTTTATTACTTGGATTTTTAACTGGCTGCACGGCAAAACAAACTCCAGGGATTAAGCCGGGAAACTTTTTCGAGGAAGGACAGTGCGAAGGCCCAGTAATAGGAACAATGGTGAGAAGCAACGTACTGCTGAGCAATAAATTCTACAGGGAGGGTTTTACAGACAACTTTGAGTGGGGAACTATTCCTGGGAAGCACGAATTTGAGATCATCCATCCATCCGGCAGCGAGTACCGATTTGAAAGCGCAGATGCGGCTCTAAGCCTTTTAGAAAACAGCAACAAACATTATGGAATATATCACAATCTCATTACGTCAAGGGACATCAGAATTCCTGACTGGTATAAATTGCTGAGCCAGGAAGAGAAAAGAGCCTTTCTTGAGAATCACATAAGAACAATGGTTTCACGATACAAAGGGAGAATTCCTGTCTATATTGTAGTCAATCATCCCTTGCTGTGGGAATGGAAGTCTGCAAATGATTTCATGGGAACCGGGTGGAACAGGGTTGATGCCCTGAGCAATTTCTTCACATGGGCTCATGAAGAAGACCCTAAAGCAATCTTGATATTAAATGAAGGAGGGGACTCAAGTCTTGAAACAGGAGTTATCATCAACCAGAGCAGAGGGCAGGAGTATGTTGATTTGATAAATGAGCTTTTAGACAGGGAAGTTCCAATCCACGGAATCGGGCTTATGGGGCACTTTGGATTGGGCGACGGGACTCTACCTCCTGACGAGCACCTTATTAATATTCTGGATTTATATGAGTCAACAGGGCTTCCAATCTTCATAACTGAATTGGATGTAAGCTATGACTGGACAAGGGCATTTGCAAACCCTGAAGATTCTGAATATCCCTTTAATCCTGAAACTGAATTTGAGGGTGATGGGATGAAGTATGAAAACTATTGGGAGTATCAGGCATATGCATACAAGCATGCGATTGAATTATTTTCATCCCATAAGAGCGTCGTGGCAATCTATCTTTGGGACATTGTAGAAAGCCCAGAATCATGGAGAACCGGAACAGGAATATATTTTAATGACGGCAAGCCAAAGCCCGCCTACTATTCAATCAAGCCACTGCTTGATGATGCCAAAGGAAGGAAACTATGCATCACCTAAGAGGGAATAGAAGCACTTAAAAAGGGCATTTACAACCCTACTTACAATTGTAAAAAGGAGATAAAATGAGACAAGAAGACAATAAAAGGTCAGGCAGAAATCGTGATTCTGGCGGATACGGAAGCAATTATGGTTCAAGGGATTTTGGCTCCGAACAGAGAGAAATGCATAAAGCTGTTTGCTCCGAGTGCGGAAATGAATGCGAAGTTCCATTCAAACCAACAGAAGGCAAGCCAGTATACTGCAAATCATGCTATGCTAACCACAAGCCAAAAAGATTTTAGATAAACCTAAGTTTTGGATAAAATCACAAAAATTTATTTCTTATTTGTTGAAGTCAATTCCACCGGAACAAATTAATATTCTAAATCACTCCTGTTACAAATGAACTGGAAGAGCCATTTATTCATCAGCGCTGTTTTGACTGCCCTAATCTCCTATCTTTTGAAAATAAACCTGCTGTCGATGGAAATCATCCCCTTGGTTATTGCAGTCGTGGCATTCAGCCTCCTTCCAGATATTGATCACCCAAAATCAAAGATTTCCTCATGGTTCAGGATTTTCTACATTCTTCTCGGGATTTATTCCATCTATGGAATAATTAATGGAGAACTTGTTTATTCAGTGTCACTAGCATCGGCCATTTTGCTGTTCATTTTTCACGCCGGAATTTCAGAGAACAGCTACAGGCACAGAAAGTTTCCGCACAGCTTTACATTTGGGGTTATTGCCTCAATGATATTATATGCCTTCACAGGGTTAATTATTGCACTTATAGGTTTTGGATGCTTTACAATTCATCTTTTACTAGACAACCATGTTTTAAGGGCATTCAATTATGATATCAAACTATGGAGAAAGCTTTTAAGAAGATGACTGTTAGTTAAGCTTTTATATTAATTTCATTCCCTAAATAAATGGATCGGAAAAACATCACGTGGGATCTGTCTGATCTTGGCAAGCTGGAAAATATTGACAAGGAAGTTTCTGAAATAAGGAAATTAGCGGACAAAATAGAAAAATACAGAAAAAATTTCAATGAGAACATTTCCTCTAAGGAATTTCTTAAGATACTGAATGAGACTGAAAAATTGATGGTCCGCCTGTCAAAAAATGCCTCTCTGATCCATCTCAATTTTTACAAGGACACAAAAAATCCTAAATTCCACTCGTTAACATCAAAAATAGACACTCTCGGAGCTGAAATCAGCAACAAACTCATGTTCATCAGCCTTGAATTCAAAAAATTCAGCGAAAAAAACGCAGAGAGGCTAATCAAGGAAACTCCAAGCCACAGCTACTATTTGAAAAGGCTGCGGGAGCTGAAGGATTACACTCTTGCCGAAGAGGTTGAGAAGGTTATTAATCTGAAGGATGTTAGCGGAATCAACGCATTAATTTCAATCTATTACATCTTTGTCTCTGAATTCAAATATGAATTTGAAGGCAAAAAAATAACGCAGGAGGAACTGCTGAAGCATGTCAAGGATACTAATCCAAAAAGGAGGGAAAGGGCATATGAATCTTTATTGGGGAAGTACAGGGAAAATAAAAATATCATCTCATTGATATATTCCAATGTAGTCAACAACTGGATGACGGAAATTCAGCTGAGGGGATACAAAAGCCCAATCTCAATAAGGAATGAGGCAAACGATCTTGAGGATGAAGATGTGGACACCCTTCTGAGAGTCTTTGAAAAGAATATTGACATTTTCAGGGAATACTTCAATGCCAAAGCCAAAGCCCTTGGAGTGAAAAAGCTCAGGAGGTACGACATCTATTCGCCTATGTCAAAAATAAAAAAGGAATTTGATTTCAATAAAGGAAGAAATCTTGTCATTGATTCTTTTTCAGGCTTTGACGACTTTAAGAAAATAGCGGAGGATATCCTTAAGAATCATGTTGACAGCGAGGTAAAGGAAGGAAAGAGGGGAGGAGCCTTCTGCCACTGCCCCAATCCCAAAACAAAGCCATTCGTGATGATGAGCTACACAGGAGATTTAAAATCGGTTGAGACGCTTGCACATGAACTTGGACATGGAATACACTTCAGCCTATCAAGCAAGAATAATATTTACTCTCACGATGCAGTGCTTCCTATGGCCGAGACCGCATCAACTTTCTGCGAAACCCTCTGGCTCAGCCACATGAAGAAAAAATTCCGGGACATCAGAAGAGACCTTATTTTCACCGAGCTTGACGGTGCATACGCTTCGATTGCAAGGCAGTTTAATTTCGTCATCTTTGAAAAGAAGGCTCATGAGCTGATAAAAAACGGCGGAAGCTCAGAGGATATTGAAGAGTTATACCTTGACCTGCTGAAGAGGCATTTTGGCGACTCTATAGAACTGAATGATATATTCAGATATGAATATCTTTACATTCCCCATATATTTGAAACTCCCTTCTACTGCTATGCCTATGGTTTTGGACTGCTGCTGGCGCTGAGCCTCTACAGGAAATACCTTGATGACAACAGCTTCAAAAAAGACATTGTGAAGATATTTAAGAGCGGAAGCAATGATTCTCCGAGGAATATCCTTAAAAAATCTGGGATCGAGATGAATGGAGAGTTCTGGCAGAACGGCTTTGATTATCTGAGAAGTCTCGTGAAAGATTTGAAATGATTGATGAAATCCACAAAATCCTGAAGGAAGAGGTGAGGAATTACAATGTTCCGATTGCGGAGCTCATTAAATTAAAAACTGAGAGCAAGTTCAAAACTTTAATAATAACAATACTGTCCTCAAGAACAACGGACAAAACACTGCTTAAGATCCATGACAGGATATTCTCCGAAATTAACGGCTTTGACGACCTTAAAAGGCTTTCAGCCAGCGAGATTGAAAAATTGATATATCCAGTTGGATTTTACAGGAACAAGGCGAAATACCTCAAAAGACTGCCTGATGTGATCGAGAAAGAATTCAACGGCAGAATTCCAGACAATGTTGATGATCTGATGAAGCTGCCCGGCGTCGGAAGAAAAGTCGCGAATGTAGTGAGTGTAGTCGCATTCGGCAACTATGACATTGGCGTCGATACACATGTCCACAGGATAATGAACAGACTAGGATATTTAAAAACCAAAAATCCCGACGAGACTGAAAAAACACTGAGGAAGAAGCTTCCAAAAGAATACTGGAAAGACATAAATTACATCCTGGTTGCTTTTGGCCAGAACTTATGCACTCCGATAAGCCCACACTGTAGCAGGTGCCCGATAAGAAAATACTGCAAAAGAGTTGAAGTCAAGAAATCAAGATAGCTCAGTCTTTAAATCCCCCCACAATTGACTGAGTTTCTTTACAAATTCTTCCAGGCTAAGTTCTTGGAGATTCCTAATTTCGTTGTCTTTGAGTGAAATCATTTTCCCATTTGAGGCCACCAAATCTATATACTTTTCTCCGACCATTCCATTCATGTCTGTAGTTGTGGTGCATGAATACACCAAGCACAACTTAAGATTGTTTAAGCAGTATGCTAACCTAAGGACTGAATTTGTAGTACTTTCATCGGTAAAATATATTTCATGATCCGGTTTCAGCACCTGCCCACCCATAATTACAACTATCTCCCTTAGACCAGAATCAAGCTTACCGGCCAAATACACTGAAAAATCAAATTTCACCATTCTAAATCATGGATTAAAAGATTTTATAAAACTTATTGCCCTATTCCAAAGTATATAATGGAAAAACTAATTGGCCATATAAACCTTCTCAGAAGAAGTTCAATCAAAAATAAAATAGACAGTAGGCTAAAAGAATTTGAAAACAACAACGAATGGTTTTCCGAATTGTGCTTCTGCATCCTGACTGCCAACTCAAAGGCAAAGACCGCAATAAATATCCAAAATGAGCTTGGTGAGGATGGATTCCTCAATTATGGTTTAAGTAAAATAAGGGAATCAATAATAAGGAACAAGCACAGATTTCCAAACAACAAATCAAGATTCATAACTGAGGCCAGGAAATTCAAAGACATCAAAAATATATTAAATGGCAAGGATGAATTTGATGCGAGAGAATTTCTGGCAAAAAATGTCAAAGGCATTGGGTACAAGGAGGCAAGTCACTTTCTGAGGAATGTAGGCTATAAAAATCTTGCAATTCTTGACAGGCACATAATCACCCTTATGGCTGAAAATAAACTCATTGAAAAGCCAAAAAACCTGAATAAGAGAAATTACATTAAGATTGAGGGTGAATTCAAAAAGATATGCGACAGGACAGGAATGAGTTGCGCAGAGCTTGACATGTACATGTGGCATCTAAAAACAGGAGAAGTCCTAAAGTAGAAATGTTTATAAATAAAAATTCTAAAATTTTTGGATGAAAGCGGAGATATTCAACTTCAACAGATGGATAAATGAAACAAATTCCGCAAAGTTAAGGGATAAATTCGACAAAATTCTCAGAAAGTCCGGATTTACTGTCCTTAATCTTTCAGAGCATCATTTCCAGCCATATGGTTACACCGCGCTATGGCTGCTTGGGGAGAGCCACTTTGCAGTCCACACTTTTCCCGAAGAGAACAAAACTTACATAGAGCTTTCAAGCTGCAACAGGAAGCTTTACAATAAATTTCTCAAACTTTTGCAGGATGGCGGGACGCTGTTCAAATAAATAATAGGAACGTTTTTATGTACTGATAAATATTGGTATTGTATTTGGGCAGGCAGCCAAAACATTTAACATAAGTTTGACTGGGTATCCTGTTTCAAGTTATGAAAGAACAATCGACTTTTCTTAAATCTTATTATACTCTAATGCGGTATGTTGATGACATTGTAGATAGAAATGCTCCTCTTCCAGTTAGATTTCAATCTTCAGTTGAATTTGTTGAAAAAAAATTGATTTTGCTAAACATGCAACAAATCCACGAAATTCTGCAGATTGTTTAATGTTGTATTGTTTTCAATTAGCAAATAAATTTGGACAAGAATGAGAATCTACGAAGCTTACGAAGGATAGAATAACAATTAATTATCTAATTCTGACAGCATCTAATGTTCTTGGCGCTATGGTCTCAATTCTGAATGTCTTATGGATGCTTGAGGCCAAATCAAGGCACTTTGAACTTTCCCCATGAACCAATATTATCTTCTTGGGCTTTGGATCAAGCCTCTTGACAAAATTCATCAGCTGGTCCCTGGAAGAGTGGCCTGAAAATCCCTTGAGCGCAAAAATTTTGAGCTTGACGCTGATGGTTTCATCCTCGCTGATTCTTATGTCTCCGTCCCCGTTTTCAAGCCTTCTTCCCAATGAACCAGGCCCCTGATAGGAGACTAGAACAAGAGAATTTCTCTCAGAATTTGCAAGCTCCTTGAAATACTCAACAGAAGCTCCTCCGGTCATCATGCCAGAAGTGGCCAATATGACGCACGGCCCACCCTCTATCACTTCCTTCATTTCTTTCTGTGAGCCCACATGATGGAATATCTTGCTCAGGAATGGATTGTGATCCTTGTGGAATATTGATTTTTTTACCAGTGAATTGAAGAAATCTGGATAAGCAGTGTGGATTGCGGTGACATCCCACACCATCCCCTGGACATAAACAGGTATTTCGGGAATCAGCCCGTTCTTGTGCGACTTTTCGACTATCAGCATGATCTCCTGGGCTCTTCCAACTCCAAGGACAGGGATAAGGCATTTGCCTCTTTTCTCAATAGTCTCTTTGATTATTTTGACTAATTCATTTTCGGAGTCCTTTCTTGTCGCAGGATTGTCGTCCTTTCCTCCATAAGTTGCCTCCATGATTACTGTTTCCAGCCTCGGAAATTTTGTTATTGCCTGTGATAATAAATTGGAATTCTCATAATTTATATCTCCAGTGTAAAGGAGATTATGAAGGCCGTTTCCAACATGAAGATGGATCATTGCGCTTCCAAGGGTGTGTCCGGCATTGTATAGAGTAATCCTTATATCTGGAGTGATGTCTGTAACCTCTTCGTAATCTAAGACAACAGTGTGCTTCACGACTTCTTTAATGTCTGTTGAAGAGTAAATTGAATCCTTGGCTTCCTTCTGCGATACTGAGATGTAATCCAGCGTAAGCAGAGCCGCAATATCCCTTGTCGGGGCCGTGCAGTAAACCGGGCCTCTGTAGCCCATCTTGAATAGGTAGGGAAGAAGTCCGACATGATCCAGATGGCTGTGGCTTATGATGACGGCATCTAGATCGTTTATGTTGAACTCTGGAGCCTCCAGATATGGAAATGCATCCTGTTCATTTGCAATGTCAATTCCGCAGTCAAGCAGGACTCTTGATTCTGGGGTCTGCAGCAGTATGCACGACCTTCCGACGTGCCTTGCAGCCCCGAGGAAAGTGGCTCTTATCCACTGCGACCTCTTTTCCCTTGTCCATCCGTCATATATTCTTTTTCCTATTTTGTTGAGGAACCTTCTTCTGTAGTCATTGTTCTCATACAGGACTCCTCTTATGTTCTCGATTAATTTTGATCTTATTGAGGGTGTTCTCTTGATCTGTGGAACCCAAAGTGTTTTTTCCCTTATGTCTTTCAGAACTTCTCCAGCTTTTCCGATTGCAACTCCCGGCTTCTCAACTTCTATAATCACAATTGACCTTTGAGGATCAAATATCATTTGGGACAGTCCAGCATCCTCAGGAATCAGTTTTCTTATCTGCTCTTCAGCCTTTTCAATTCCCATTGTCATGCTCGGGTCAGGCCTGAGCTCAACTCTCTTCTTGATGCTGTCAACGATCTTCTTGATCACTCCATTGCTGTTCAGAAAAAAATCCTTGGTTTTTGTATAAACAACTATGTTGGCCCCTTCAAATAATGTGTCAGAAATATCTACATTACTTGGTATTTCCTTTAATACTTCTTTTATTATATCTGCCATTATTATAGAACTTTATTCCTTAAGCTGAAATATCCATCTGGTTGTCTTTGTTGAAAACTTCCTTTATGCCACTTTTTGTCACTTCATAAACTTCAATTCCATTTCCTGATGCGGCGTCTCTCTGTATTGCTGCGTTCACTGCCTGCACTGCAAGTTTAATAGCATCCGGGGAGTTCATGTTCCTTCTGTAATTTGACTCAAGCGTCCCTGTGGCATACATCATTCCTGAGCCGTCAGTAGAATAATCATCAAACTTTATTACGGAGCCATCCATCCCGATTGAATATAAATGTGCTCCCTCACCGTCCCTTCCAGCAACTAAGAACTCGACCACTGAAGGGATATACTGCCTTGCGCTTCCATAAAGTATATTTGCCAGGAAATTCACCGACTCCTTGACAGAGTGAGCCTTATTTCTCCTGAGCTCTGTCAGCTTCAGGTTAGCTCTTAAAAATCTTCCAAGCAACTGTGCATCAGATACTGAGCCAGTCATTGCAATGAGGAGATTATCATTGACTTTGTATATTTTCTTGAATTTTTTATCCACAACTATTCTCCCTGCTAGAGTAACCCTCTTGTCAGCCGCCAAGATGACCGAATCTTTGGCGCATAAGCCCACAATCGTGGTTCCTGTTTTCTTGATTTCTTTTTCCATCTTGAATCACTTAGAAACTCACTGGTTTATCTGTGTCTGAATTTGTTTATAAATTTTTTGGTGATGTTCCCCGGAAGAAAATTATAATTAGTTTATGATTTCAATTTTTAATGCATTGTACATCCATCTATGAAGTAGACAATGTCGTGCAGTCACTCTAATCTCTTTTTGTGGTTTCAATGATTCTATGTATTCATCACACCAATTAAGCAAATAAAAACCAAAACAAAGGTCTTTCCCCCCATAATCAACTTTAGGTAAGATGTTCAAATAAAAAACCGGCTTTTTCAAACGTTGCCTTTCTTTCACTCCATCAAGAGCAACTGTTCCTTCAAATATCCTTTCTCTTAACCCTAACATCTTAATCACTGTTAAGTTGTGAAGGTTATTTATAAACTTTTTGGTCATTTGTAAATTTAATCCATAATGCAAGAGGATAGTAATGTCCCCCGCTACTTTTTCTCATGAACAAATCCGTTACCAACGCTTTAACACCGTCTGCTAAATAAATTTTATCTTCCTCAGGGGCTATATAAAATAACCTTCTGGGAGACTTGCCCTCAAGATTACCAGTATCAGAACTCTCCAAATTGATGTAGCATACTTTTAGAATCCCAAAAAGATGTTCTTCAGATTCGCGCCATTTTTTTATTCGCCCTTCAAGTCTTCTTATGAGTGCCATGAACTCAACCAAAGAAATATTTTTATAAGCATTGTGGTAATGCAATAGCATGAAAAAAGTAATTCTTGATACAAATTTTATTTTATCCTGTCTAAGCTTTAAGATAGACTTCATTGTGGAAACAAGAAAGCTGGTTCCAAATTCTACATTGAGCATCATGAAGGGAACGCTTCACGAATTGGAAAATAAGAAGCTTGGAAATCTTGCATTGCAGATATTGGGCGAAAAAAAAGTAAACGTGATTGATTCAGGGGATTACGTCGATAATGAAATACTGAATCTGAAAGGAGATTATGCGGTGGCAACTAATGACAAGGAACTGATTAAAAAATTAAAATTCCCAATAATAAGGATCAAGCAGAAAAAATATCTAATTTTGCAGTAAGAGTTAACTTTAAAAACCTTAAACGTTCAATTTAAATAAAATGTTTTATGAATACGAATTAAGGAGTCATATAAGGGTTGACCCAAAGAACTTTCAGGACGATGTCAACAAGGCGGTTCTCAAGCAGTTGAATGAAACCTTTGAGACATTCATAGGGAAAGATTTGGGGATTGCGATAGGAGTTTCTGAATTGATTGAGGTGGGAGAGGGGATAATAATACCTGGGGACGGGGCAGCTTATTATGACACCAGATTCAAGCTCCTGACTTTCAAGCCAGAGCTTCAGGAAGTGTGCCTCGGAGAAATCTCAGACATAACTGATTTTGGGGCTTTCATAAACTTAGGACCTATAGACGGGATGATTCATGTGTCCCAGACAATGGATGATTATGTGACTTTTGCAAAATCAGGCGTTTTAACCGGAAAGGAAACTAAGAAAAGTTTAAAAATAAAGGATTTGTGCAGAGCTAGAATAGTTGCAATAAGCTACAAGAATATAAGGGACCCTAAAATCGGATTGACAATGCGTCAGGCTGAGATGGGAAAATTGTCCGATTTGAAGGAGAGTAAAAAATGAAAAAAGTGTGCAAGAAATGCGGGTTATTCGTCGAAAAAGACAAATGCCCAAATGATGGGGGCGATAGTTTTAGCGACAGCTGGAAAGGCCGTCTGTTCATATTTGACGCTAACAAGTCAGAAGTTGCAAAGAATTTAGACATTAAAATGAAGGGGGAGTACGCAATCAAGATAAAATGAAAGTTCTGAGCCAATTTAAAAATAATTTGATGGGAAGGGTTGATTATGAAATTGATGTGGGCCACGACAAGTCCTCCACTCCAAAGAGGGATGAAATAATTAAAAAATTGGCTGAATTCTTCAAGGTGAATCCCAAATTGGTGAAATTGAGGGCAATTAGCCAGAAATACGGCTTTCCAAAGAGCAGAATCAAGGCCTCTATCTATGAGTCAGAAGAGGGATTTAAGGTTGAGGTAACAAACAAGAAGAAAAATGGCAAAAAAGAAGAAACCAAAAAATAAAAGCCCGAGCAAGAAATCCGCTAAGTATAAGTTGGAGGGATCTAGCCTTGTTAGGGGTAGAACCTGCCCAAAGTGCGGTCCAGGAGTATTCCTGGGAAAGCATAAAGATAGGCTTTACTGCGGCAAGTGCCATTACGTTGAGATGGGTAATTAATTTTCTTTAAAAATCATTATCTCTTGAGGCAATGAATCCTCTGGATTAAAATTAGAATTGCATCACCTCCAATTATTGTGTCACAAACTTATTATAAAACCCGAAGAAGCTCCATCCGAAGACAGAGACTTCTTGGGAAAAAAGAGGTGATTAATATTGGGATAATCTACTAGTATATAAACCTTTCGGTTAGTTCTTATTTTAAAGTAGTTACATAATCTTATAAAACGTTAGTAGTATCTTTCACTCATGCACCAAGAAATATATAACATGCTCATTCAAAGAGACGAGATTACGTGGCAGTCAATTCTTATGGATTTGATAAAATCAGAGCAGATGAGCCCATGGGACATAGACGTTTCCCAGCTGGCAAAGATGTATCTCAAAAAAGTTAAGGAGATGAAAGAGGCAAACCTTCACATTTCAGGCAAGATAATCCTTGCATCAGCTATGTTGTTGAGAATCAAGTCAAACAAGCTGGCAAACGAGGAAGTGTATAATTTTGATTCTATGCTCTTCAAGGAAGATGATACTTATGAGGAGCTTGAAGACTTATTTGATTCCGCTCCAGATCCTTCAAAGGGCTCGTTCAGGCCCCAATTGACAATAAAGACGCCGATGCCGAGGAAGAGAAAAGTCACATTGAATGATCTTGTGTCTGCATTGAACAAGGCCCTTGAGATAGAGAAGAGAAGAACTATAAGAAACCAGCTTAATCAGATTGTCAATGTAAAAATTCCAGAGAAAAAAGTTGACATTTCCCAGTTGATTAAGGATGTTTATGACAAGATTGTGACTCTCTTCCAGACTAAGGAAAAATTGAAATTTTCAGCGCTTGTGAATTCTGAGAAGAAGGAGGACAAGATAATGACATTCATTCCGGTTCTTCACCTTGCAAATCAGGAAAAGATAACAATAAATCAGGAGCAGGAATTTGGTGAGATAGACATAGAAATGTATCGCCAAAGCTGAAATAGAATTTAAAACCACAAAAGATTTATAAAAAAATAAAACAGACAAAAAAGGGGTGAAAAACTATGAGTTTCAATTATTTGGGTGCAATAAAGAGGCCTTTTGCAGATTTTAACAAGCTTTTAATCGGAGTTTTGTTTTTATTAATACCAATAGTCAATATAGCGACGGGATTCTTTGTGAGGGGGTACAGGCTTGAGGCTGCCAAGAATTACAATAAGAAGCTTCCTGAATGGAAGGACTTCGGAAAGTTGTTTGTTAGGGGTTTGCTGTCTTGGGTCATCGCGATAATATACATGATCCCCGCATTCATTCTGTTGTTCGTTTCAATAGGAAGGATTATCTATGATGTGATTATCCAGTATGGCTTGAGTCAGGGATTGAGCACGGATAATCCTCTGTCGGATTCCATAATTCAGAATTTCCTCCTGAGCAATACAGGGCTGATACCTGTGTTCTTCATAGGATTGGTTCTGATGGTGATGGCTGCTTATATAACTCCGATTGCAGTCATGGGGTACATTCAGAAGTACAATTTTAAGGATGCATTTAAGCTTGGTGAAGTGTTCAGGAAGGCATTTACAGGGAAGTACTTCGTTGCAATCCTGGCAATACTGCTCTATGGCTTTATAGTAAGCCTGGTGTTGAATGTGCTGCAGATGGGGATAGTTTTGATAGGTGTCCAGTTCATTGCGGTCGCCTTGACTCTGATAGTGACTTCATTGGCGTCATATATGCTGATGATAACAAACTATACAGTCTTTGGGGAAGTCTATCCGAAGATTAAGTAATTTTTTTCTCTTTCTAATTGAATAGAGAATTATAGCCAAGCCCCCAAAATTCTTTTGACTTTCATTTGTAAAATTTTATTTCTATTTTTTTATCAATGCTTAGAATTGCGAATTGCCCTTTGTCCGCCTCGCCTGGATTGACTAGCAAACTTTTGCCTATTTTTGCAGTTTTTTGTGAATACTCATGCATGTGGCCGCAAACAACAATCTTTGGCTGATATTTTCTTATATACTTTAAATAATACTCGTCCCCAAGATTTTTTCCATACATCGGGCTCTCTTTACACAGTATTTTATCCAGATGGTTTAAGGGAGGATCATGAATTAAAAAAATAGAATTATCAAAAGTTTCCACTTGAGAAAATATTCTTTTTAATCTTTTATCCCACATTGAATTTGTTCTCGCAATTCCTTTTTTAATGTATTTGTTAAACTTAAGTTTTTCCTTTCCTTTTTCAGTAGGAAACCTGTATCCTGAATTAGCAATTAATGTAAAATCTTTTCTTTTAATTGTTCTAGCGTCCAACAATTCCAAATTTTTATATTTCTTAACTTCTTTTGACAAAGAAACCAAAGAAGGTTTTTTGTTTCTTGAGTTCTTTTCCAAATCAAAATTGCCCCTTATAATATAAACTTTTTTCCCAAGCGAATTCAGAAATTTCAGCGTATTAATTAGGGTTTTACTTGACCTAATCCTTATTTTATTATATTTTTCTTTTCCGATTATTTTTTCCAAAGGTTTTTTGTCAAGTTCATTCCAATATTTGAAAATGTATTTTCTCAAACCTCCGTCCGAAACGAGGTCCCCATTGCATAGGGCATATTCAAAATCTAAATTATAAACTCTATTCAACTTAGAATGTATTTTTCCATGGAAATCACCAATCAATAAGAATTTCATTTCATTCTCTTAATTAAATCCTCTCTCTTCAGCAGGTCTTCTTTTCCAGATTTCATGTCCTTCAGTTTGAATTTTTTGTTTTTAACTTCGTCAGAGCCGGCAAATACAACATATGGAATCCCCATTTTGTTTGCATACTCAAGCCCCTTGCTTATTTTGTCAAGAACGATTGTCCTAAGCCCGTTGTCCCTTAAGAATTCGCCCAATTTAATTGCATCCCTGTCCTGTTTTATATTGACAATCAGGCACTGAAGATTATCCATTTCAATTTTGGCTAGTTTCTGGAGCCTGTCCAGCCCGAAAGCCAGTCCGGTGCACTGAACCCCGTCAATCAGATATGACCCCCCTGCAACAACAGTTTCTTTCATGCCTTCTGATTTTACTTCAAAAACATTCCTGTTATAGTAGCTTAAGCCCCTTGCCAGAGTTGGCAGGAATTTTATCCTAACGCCGAAGTATCTGCAGTACTTCTCCAGCTCCTCAATGTCGCTGTAATTTTTATATTCCTTGAAGTTAGTTTTCTTTAATTTGTCAATCAGCCTGTCAGCATTGTATGCCTTTAGATTATCCTTGACCTCTTTTTCACTGAGCTTATCTAGTTTGTCTATCTCTCTTATGACCTCTTCTTTCTTCTTGATTCCTTCCTTGTCCAGAATCTCGTTCAGCAGTCTTCTGGAGTTTACATAAATCTCGTATTTTATTCCCAGCTCATCCAGAACTTTTGAGGTTATCTTTAGGACTTCAGCATCATCTATGTAGTCGGAGCCAACAACGTCAATATCGCACTGAGTGAACTCCCTGAATCTGTTTGAGGATATTGGCTCGTCCCTGAATACGCTTCCAATCTGGAATCTCTTGTACGGAAGCCTCTTGTTCTTGGAAATTCTCTTGAGCTGAAATGTGAACTCATATCTCAGGGCAAGATCCCTCTTTCCCTTGTCTTTAAGCCTGAAGATATCGGAGATTACTTCATCGTTTTCATTTCCTTTTTTTACGAAGCTCTCAAACTCAACTATCGGCGTCTCAGCGGGCTCGTATCCATACAACCTGAAATTATTTGCCAGAATCTCCTTTATCTTGCCCCTCTTGATTGCGTCTTCCCCAGTTACATCCTTGAACCCTTTGACAGTTTCCATCTTTTATAAAAGCGGTGACGGGGACTTGAACCCCGGACTTAGGATTTCTGTTGGTGAAAACCACAGTCCTAAATTATACCAACTTAACTATCACCGCCATAAACCTCCAGATTTGATATAGAATTACCTAAATAAAAGTCTTTTCTATTGGTGAAAACAATCAACTCGTGCCATTGTACAATTGAAGAGAATCAATGGTTTATAAAATTTGTTATTTCATCGCTGAACATTGCATTCCAAAAGTTTCTCATAGTCTTTCACCAAAATGCCATCAGGAGATAATTAGTCTTTAATGAACAACCATTCTTGAAATAAAACTTTCCAAAACCTTTTTAAATTCAGTTCTTCCAAAAATTCCTATGGAAGCGGTAATATCAAGTTTCAGGAGAGGAAGGCACACTCAGTATACCAGTCAGATGATTATAGAGCCTAACATGGACAGTGAGAAGGCAAAGTCCTTGATAGGAAAAACAGCTGTCTGGACATCGCCAGGGAAGAATAAGAAGCAAATAAAAGGGAAGATAAAGAAACTTCATGGAAACAAAGGAAGATTGAGAGTTCATTTTGAGACAGGAATGCCCGGCCAGTCATTAGGGGCAAAGGTAAGGATAGAATAAGATGGCAAGCTTAAGAAAAGGAAAATGCTACAGAAAGCAGGTAAGACCCTACACCAGAACATCTAAGGTTAAAGCAAAGTCATTCATAAAGACAAGACCTGCAAACAGGATTGTAAGGTACAACATGGGAAATTCCCAGAAAGATTTCAAGTACGAAGTTCTCATAGTTTCAAAGGAGGATATCCAAATAAGGCATAATGCTCTGGAGTCTGCAAGGCTTGTTGTCTTCAGAAGACTGCAGAAGCTTGGCAATACTAATTTTTATTTTCAGATTAATGTTTTCCCTCATCAGATTCTTAGGGAGAACAAGATGCTTTCAGGGGCAAGGGCAGATAGGCTGCAGACAGGTATGAGCCATGCTTTTGGGAAGCCGATGGGGCTGGCGGCGAGGGTGAAAAAGGGGAAGGTTATCCTGTCAACAAAGGTTGACTCTGAAAATCTTGAAGCCGTGAAAGATGCCATGAAAAAATCAATACCAAGGCTGCCTTGCAGGTGTTCAGTTGAAATTAAGAAGATTGATTCTTCATAAATATTTTTGAATATAAAACTAAACCATCCTTACGAACACAAATTCGCCAAAATCTTCTTTGACCAGCCCGTTTTTACTCTTAGTTATTTTTATCATTTTTTGGAGATATTTTCCGATGGGCCCGATGAGGATTCCACCCTCTTTCAACTGTTCAATTAATCTCTCAGGGATTCTTTCAGGGGCAGCTGTTAAGATTATCTTGTCAAATAGGGATTTCTCTTTTAATCCTTCGTATCCATTTCTGTTGAAGATTTCAAAATTTGTTATCCCTTCTTTTTGGAGATTTGCCTCAGCGAGGTCGATCAGTTCCCTGTGAATCTCCAGAGAGTATGCTTTCCTCACCATTGAGCATATCAGGGCCAGATTGTATCCTGAGCCCGTCCCAATCTCGAGGACTTTGTCATTTCTCTTTAGTTCAAGCGCCTGAAGCATTATCATAATTGTAGTCGGCTGGGAGATTGTCTGTCCGCACTTGATTGGAAGTGCACTGTCAATGTAGGCCTGGCTCCTGTTCAGGACGAAATTCTCCCTCTCAACTCTCCGGAAAGCTTCAATTAATCTATCATCATGAACAATTCCATTGGCCGTCCAATAGTCTATCATCTGCTCTTTTCCAATCACGCAATAAACAATATTTAAAAATAGATAAACCTTTTTGTATTCATGAAAAACATCATTGTATTCTGCGCGCACAGCGATGATTCTGAGATTTCAATAGGGGGGACAATATTGAAATATTCCCTAGATTATAACATCATAAAGCTGATCCTTTCTTCAGGGGAAAAGTCAACGCCGCACCTTCACGAGGAGTACATAATAAATGAGAGAATAAAGGAGACTGAGAGAATATCCAGGAAGATGGGGATAAAGGAAAATATTTACTTTCATTTAATCGACGGGAAACTGCAGAAGTTCAAGAATGATGAGGGCATATTAAATCAGGTCAGGGATATAATCCTAAAATACAGGCCGGCGAAGATATTCACTTTGACTCCTATAGACCCGCATCCAGACCATAGGGCGGCTAATGAGATAACACTGAATGCCCTGAAGCTTTCCAAATATGAATGCCCTGTTTATGGGTATGAAGTGTGGAATTTGATAAAGTTAAGGCAGCCGATGGTTTATGAGGATATCACCGAATTCTTCAGGAAAAAGGTGCAGCTCATGAGGGAATTCAGGTCCCAGTGGATATCCATTTATGCCTTGTTGATCCCGACATACATAAGGGCAATAAGGAACGGGGGAAAGATAAAAAAGAAATATGCTGAGAGGTTTTTCAAGCTGAAATGAAATACTTATTCATAATAACAGGAGTTGCATACGGCCATCTGACGAGGCAGGAGTCTATCATAAGCAGGCTGGAGAAGCTGGACAGGAATGCAGAGATAGTGATTGCAGGTTATAACACTTCTTACAATTATTTTAAAAAAAAGTATAAAGTCATAAAGCTTGAGCCGATTTATTTTGGGAGTGAATGTCCACGGGTAAAAACATTTGAAATCCTTTCGAAGAACAACAGGCTCATCTCAAACTGGATTAAAAATTATCACATAATAAAAAGCTTCAGGAAAAGCTTCAATCCCAACGTTACAGTTTCTGACTGGGAGCCTTTTTCCCTTTTCCTGAAGGACTGCTACATGACATGGAATTACAAGCCATTTCCGGCCAGAACGCTTTCATTCATATTCCAGAAGTTTTTGCTGAATGTCCTTTTCTCGGTAATAAAGCTGGTAGATAAGAGGATAATCATTCCAAGCATAATGGAAATGAATGACACAAAGAACTTCCTTTATTTCCCTTTGATAATAAGAAAATTCCCAGATGAAGTAAAGGAAAAAAAAGGGTATAAGAATTCAATAGTTGTCATGATTGGCGGCTCTGACTTTGGAATTTCACTAGCAAGAAAAATAAGGAATGTCTCCAAAAATTTCAATGAAAAATTCGTTTTCTTTGGTTTGAAATGCAAATCTGAGAACTGCATCGGATTTAGGGGATTCAGGGGCGATTATCTGTCGTTTTTGAAGTCATCAAAGGCTGTGATAAGTCTGGCAGGATACTCCGGATTGTCGGAGGCATTGGTTTACAAAAAGCCTAATTTGATTTTCCCGATAAAAAACTGGATAGAGCAGGATTCTGTCGCAAGGGAGTTTGAAGATTATGTTAAAGTTGGGAGCATAGAGTCATCAGAGGCTGAAATAAAGGATATACTTGAGAATTTTCTTTTGAATCTTGAAAACTACAAGAAGAGGCTCGACAGTTTGGAGATCAAGGATGGAGCAAGAGAAGTGGCGGAATTCCTGTATAGAGAGGCTAGTTCTTAGCGAGGTAATTTCCCATTCTTCTTATCAATATGAACCAATACTCTGCTTAAGGGAGATATGAAATGTTCAAGAAGAGTCCATGTTGATAAATCATTTGTTTTAACGTATGAATTGGATGGAGAGAATAAAGTTGTGAGACTTCAGGATTATGAGTATCATAGTAATTTTTATTAAGTGGCTGTCAGCAGAATATTTCTTAAAGCAGCTCTGCAAAAAAAGCCATACATAGTAAAGTGACAAATGTCATTTCAGACCACAACTAAAAAAAAGCCAAAACTTTTATAAACCCTTTTTTAGACCTTAATCCATGGAATTCACGAAGTTTGAGAAGGCAAGGATCATTGGGGCAAGAGCTCTTCAGTTGGCGATGGGTGCGCCTGTTCTGGTCAAGCTGGATAAGAAGGACTTTGATAGGATTAAGTACAATCCAATTGAAATTGCAAAGATGGAATTCGAAAAGGACATTCTGCCGATAACAATCAGAAGACCTATGCCGGCAAAGTTATGAATAAATTTAAATAACTTGATTTTCTCTTAATACCAATGTTAAACGCCGCCAAAATACTTAATTCTAGAGAGGAGCAGACCATTCAGGTGAACTGGAATGGATTCATCGGGAGCGCTCCGGAGGGCAAGTCAAAGGGGAGCTTTGAGGCAAAGCCCTATTTAACAAACATTGATGATGAAATCTCAAAGCTAAGGGAGATAAACCTTCCGGAAATTAATTCTTTTGAGGATTTTAGGACTGTTGAAAGGCTGTCCAAAGACCTTGGAAGTGTTGCAAGAATTGCTCTAGAATTTGCTATCATCCAGTCTAAGACATACAAGCTGTTTGACGGAAGGAAATTGCCGAGGCCACTTGGAAATGTTATTGGAGGCGGGCTTCACAGAGAGAATTCGACATTAGAGTTTCAAGAGTTTCTGGTCATTGACTCAAAGAGCAGGAGTTTTGTCAAGGCTGCCGAGAACAACATGAATTTTTACAATTTCATTGGGGAGAAGCTTGGCGCAAAATTGGACAATTTTGATGGAGGTAGAACAGATGAGGGGGCATGGAGCCCTTATATGAATAATGAGGATGTTCTGGATCTACTTTCAAAGTATTCCAAAAAATTCGGATTGAGGATAGGCATTGACATGGCTGCCTCAAGTTTTTTCAGGAACAACCTTTACACTTACAAAGATAAGGAGTTGACCAAGGACGAGCAGATAGACTACGTCAATTCATTGATTAAAAAGTACGATTTATATTACGTTGAAGATCCGCTTCACGAGAATGATTTCCTTGGATTTTCTCACATCAACAAGAGGGCTCTGGTTGTCGGTGATGATTTAACTGTTACAAACATGACCAGATTGAAGCAGGCTCTGCAGCTGAGCTCCGTCAATGCATTCATTGTGAAGCCCAATCAGTGCGGTTCTTTGGTTGAAGTCAGGGAGATAGCTGATTATGCCAAGGGGCTCGGTGTTGTCCCAATTATAAGCCACAGGTCCGGAGAGACCATGGACACTTCAATAAGTCATCTTGCTGTTGGCCTTGAAATCCCAATCATTAAATGCGGAATCTTTGGGAAAGAAAGAGAAGTCAAGATTAAAGAGCTTATTAATATCGAAAAAGAAATTTCTTCAAAATAGACTTTTAAAAAGAATCTGATTCATCACTTTAAAATAAAAAGTATAAATCGAAAGATATATAAGATAAAATTGTGGTTTAATTATATACTTTTAAAAAGGAGGTGTATTTATAATGGCATTGGATGCTGTCACAGCAACGGGTTCTTTGATATTGAATCCCCTCGTCAATCTATGGGTTGGGTTCATAAACATTCTGCCGGGCATTGTTGCAGCTATTATTATTCTGATAATCGGCTACTTCATATCTTTGGGGCTTGGCCACTTGGTTAGAATAATCTTAGAAAAGGCGGGATTGAACAAATATTCAGAGACGCACAAGATGGCGGGAATTGTGGGTCACATAAGGCTGAGCCATTTGTTTGGAGAAATCATAAAATGGTACGTTTTCGTCGTGTTTATCAGTGCGGCTGTAGGTGTTCTAAATTTGGGGCAATTGTCAACAATCCTCAATGAGTTTGTTTTGTGGCTGCCTAATGTTATCGTTGCGGCTATAATAATAATATTTGGAATTGCACTGGCTCACTTTGTAAGCATGAAGATTGAGGAGCATACGGAGATGAAAGGGACAAGGTTCCTCGTTAAGATTTTCAAGATTGTGCTGATATACATAGTGGCCGTAATCGCATTGAACCAGATTGGTGTTGACGTTGGAATTTTGGAGAATACGTTCTTGATCCTAATAGGTGCTTTGGCTGTTGGAATAGCTGTGGCATTGGGAATCGGATTGGGAAAGTCATTCGGGCCTCAGGGAAAGAATATAATAAAAGACCTTGAAGATTTAATGCACCACTAATTTCTTTCTTTTTTTATTTTTGTTTCTAAAAATGCATTATTGCCTAAGCGGGACTTGACTGAACATTTAATTGTAATTTCTTAGCAGTAAACATAGTATTTTATAAACCCCTTTCTAAGGATTTTTCTCAATGATATCAGGTTTTAGGGATTTATACAAAAATTCTACAATTGCAATACTTGGTTCAGGACCATCGATTGGATTGTATTCAGAAAAAGAGGATATCGCCATTTCTGTTAATGGAGCATCCTTGTTGACAGGCAAAAAATATAATTTCTTTTTAGCCGGAGACGTTAGGGCGCCAGAAAGAAAATGGTGGCTTGCTTCTAAAGGTTTGGAAAATGTAGTAAGAGTAGTGTCTTCATACATTGCTCCGTTTGATCCAATTCTTTACCCGGATGAAGACGTTCGCAATTCCATTTTAAAGAAATACAATAGTTTTGTCGAATTGAATCCTTATATTAATTTTGTGCCAGAACATATTCCTGAAAGGCCCAATGCATTTTTTAGGTTTGGGGGTTTTGGTAAGGAATATGTGGAAAGAATTTCAAGAAAGCAGGATCTGCTATACTGGGGAGGCACAATATCATCAATCGCCCTGCAATTTTCTATTATTCTTGGAGGAGAAGATATTCACCTGTACGGATGTGGTCTTGATAACCACACAGGCAAAAATTATCATTATCCCGTCCATGATAATGAAAGAGGAGGGATTGAAAATGAGCAGGTTGAAATTATGCAGGCGACAATAGATAAAATAAGGGGCATGAAGATTAGCATATCAATCCACGGAGAGTCGAGAATTAAATAATCTTCTCAAACAGTATCTCCGGCTCCCCAACTTTGTAGATTTTTATTTCATTGTTGAATCCTTTTAAATCCTGCATTTCAATGTTCAGCAGTGAGGATATTTTTTCTGATGTCGAAGGTATGAAAGGCCACAGCAATATTGATATCCTTCTTATCGATTCAAGGCATGTGTACATTACTTTTTCCAGTTCCCCGTCCTGCAATTTCCATGGCTCCTTCTGGTTGATGTACCTGTTTGTGTCCTGGACATATTTCCATATCTCATTCAATGCTTCAGTTATTTTGTAATTTTTCATTAATTCTTCAATGTTTTTTATTTCAAATTTGATTTCAACCGGCGACTTCTTTATCTCAGGCAGTTTTTTGCACAGGCTTAAAGTTCTTGACACCAGATTGCCAAGCTCATTCGCCAACTCATTGTTAATCCTATTTTTCAGCGATTCCTCGGAAAAGTCGCCATCATCATAAAACATAACCTCTCTGGCCAAAAAGTATCTTATGCCGTCAACAGAGTACTTCTCAGCAAGTTTTACAGGGCTTATAGAATTGCCGAGCGATTTTGATATCTTCTGCTTGTTGAATGTCAGAAAGCCGTGTATATAAACTGTTTTAGGTGGCTTGATGTCTGCCGAGAAAAGCATTGCAGGCCATATTACCGCGTGGAACCATCCATTGTCCTTCCCAAGAAGATGAATGTCCGCAGGCCAGTATCTCTTGAACGTCTCTTTTGGATATTCAATTCCGGACAAGTAGTTTATCAGGGCTTCCCACCAGACATAGGTCACGTAATTTTCATTCAGTGGAAATGGAATCCCCCACTCAAGGCTTGATTTCAACCTTGTTATATTGAGGTCGTTGAGCCCCTCTTTTATCCTATTTATTATTTCGTTCCTTCTTGCCTTTGGCTGTATGAATTCTTCATTTTCCTTTATGTGCTTCAGCAACCTATCTTTGTATTTGCCTAATCTGAAGAAGTAGCTTTCTTCTTCCAGAATCTCCGGAACTTTGTTGTGGTGTGGGCATTTTCCATCAACCAAGTCTTTTTCAGTGATATAAGCTTCGCATCCCTTGCAGTACAGCCCCTTGTAAGTGCCTTTGTAAATATCGCCTTTCTTGTATATCTTCATAGTTAATTCTTGGGCTGTCTTGATGTGATCCTTGTCAGTCGTTCTGATGAATCGGTTTGGTTTTATGTTGAGAAGGTTCCAGACGTGTTTGAATTTTGAAGAGTTCTCATCAACAAGCTCTTTAGGGGTTAGCCCTTGGTCTTTTGCGGCATCCGCTAATTTTTGGCCGTGCTCATCAGTTCCTGTCAGGAAAAATACATCATCCCCTAGATTTTTATGCCATCTTGATATAATATCAGCTATTACCTTTTGATAAGCATGCCCCACATGCGGAATAGAATTTACATAATCTATTGCGGTGGTGATGTAAAACTTTCCCATTATATTCCACATCTTCAGTATTTTTTAAACCTTTTTATGCGGGAGAATGTGAAGAAAACATAAGAGGGACTTTGTTTAAAAAGTAGTAATTTGATTTGGCTATTGGTTGAGATGAGCAATATTGTTCACTCTAAATGTATTAACCAGCTATCTTAATTAGTTGAGCAGACCGTTTTTGATAGCACATTCAAAATATTTTCCAATAGTTTTATAAATCCATTTTTTCTCAAACTTTCAATGACAACCAATGAACAGGAGCTGTTGGTTCCGCTTGAGGCTTACCTAAAATCAGGAATTCACATAGGAACCAAGTATAAGAACAGTTACATGGAGCCGTTTATATACAAGATAAGGAATGATGGCCTGTTTGTTCTTAATGTTCAAGAAGTCGATAAAAGATTAAGGCTGCTGTCAAATTTCATAAATCAGTACAGCCCTGGTGAGATGGTCATCGTCTGCAGAAGGGAAAATGGATGGGATGCGGTTAATAAATTCTCGGAGATCACTGGAATAAAGGCATTTATAGGGAGATATCCCCCAGGCATGCTGACGAATCCTAATCTTGAGAGGTTTACTGAGACAAAAATGATATTTGTAGTGGATCCCATTCCAGACAAGAATGCTGTGAAGGACGCCGCGAAAATAAGGGTTCCTGTAGCTGCACTGTGCGATACAAACAATGACAGCTTGAATGTTGATTTCTGCTGTCCGTGCAACAACAAGGGCAAGAAGAGCCTTGGTTTGGTGTTCTTTATTTTGGCAAGGGAATATCAGAGTTCCAGGAAAAAAGAGTTCAGCGCCAGCATTGAAGATTTCGAAAAGGAATAAAAAGATTTTTAAATTCAAAAATACAATCATTTCCCATGAAGAGGTTGATTTTTGTTTTTCTGGTTTTGGTTTTTTCTATGGGTGTAAGTGCCGCGGTCTATGATGTCGAGGTGAATCCAGTTAAGGATGTCATCTTTTATGGCGAGAAGGCAGTCTTTGATGTCACGATAAAAAATCTGCAGGATGTCAACGATAAAGTCACATTTTCAATAAGCGATCTCGACTGGGGGTGGGACAAAAAGTTCTTTGACATTGGAAGCGGCGGGCAGATTGGCTTCAATCTTGAGCTAACGCCTCCTGAGGATGCACCGATGGATGTCTACAGCTTGGGATTCAGGATTTATTCAGTCAATGATCCAGGCAATTATGTGTACAGCAATCTGATTGTCAACCTTGTTGATAATGAAGACCTTCTCGAAGTGAAGAGAATTGACTATGGGAATGGGCTTGATCCAAGCAAGGACAGGAGTATTCTCAAGCTGACAATGAAGAATGTCTATAATTTTGAACTGAATGACCTAGAGGTTTATCTTGACAGCGATGCATTCAGCGCAATGCAGACCGTGAGCTTCGGCGATTCTGAGCTGAAGACAATTGAATTCGAGGTTAATGTTGATGACAATTCCCTTGAGGGAGATCATGACTTGAGGATCCTTGTGAAGAAAGGGGACTCAATTTACATAGATGAAGTGCAGAATGTGAAAATAGGACAGTATCCAAATCTCATGGAGGATGTTGTTGAAGATTATGGATTCCTCACAAAAGAAATTAATGTAATAAAAAGAAACGGAGGAAACACAGTTGCGGGTGACAGCTATACAATGGCTTTAGGTTATTTTGACAGGGTTTTCAGCAAGGTCAGCCCAAGGCCTGACTTGATCGAGAAGGAGAACTGGCAGTACTTTTACACCTGGAATTTCCAGCTGGGCCCTGGCGATGAATTCAACGCAAGGCTCTTCGTTAACTACAGGGATCCATTGTTCCTGCTCATCGCCGTCATAATAATAATATATTTTATATATTACATGTCTGAAAGAGGGATAATCCTCAATAAGAAGGTCCTGACAGTAAAGACAACCCAAGGAATAAGCCAGATGAAAGTTCTGCTTTATGTCAAGAACAAGGGCAAGAGAAGAATAAAGGATGTAAGGATTGTTGATATTCTTCACGGGGTTGAAAAGCTGCCGAATGAGTACGGCTCCTTGAGGCCCAATAAGATCAAGAGAAGGGGGAATGATGTTGTTCTTGTTTGGAATGTGAGTCTTCTCGGAAAGGAGGAGAGGATACTGAGCTACAAGATAAGTGCCGAGACTGCAATAAAGGCTCCAATGAAGCTGCCGGGTGCTATGGCAAGATTCAAGATAGGCGGCAGGCAGTATATCGTGAAGTCAAATTCAAACGTTATCTATTCTTAAGTTTTATAAACTTCTAATTTAATAGTTTATGCTATGGAAAGGGGCCAGTTCTGGTACAATGATTTTATGCTTGCGTTTTCAATCCTGGCTGTAATTGGACTGATATTTGTCGCTTCGATGATTGATATCAGCTCAAGGGATGACGATGTGGATGTTCTCTACGATGAGGCCGTGTCAATAAGCAGCAGCCTGATGAGCAAGGGATACAATCCAGGGGAATGGAGCCAGCTTGATGGAAGAGTGGGGATCGTTGAAGGAAGCAAAGTCAACATTGAAAATCTCCAGAGTTTTTATAGCCTAACCCAAGGGACTAATCCTGAAGAGGAATTCATTTCAACAGTAAAGCCACTGTTGGGGGTCAATAACGATTTTGCCTTTTATTTTGAGGACAAGATGGGAAGTGTGGTCTCAGAATTTTCCTATGATTTTGGGGATGGGTACTTTGGGCATCCATCATTCAGTGGAATTAGTAGTCTTGACGCTGATAATGTCCTATTCTTTATAAGGTTTGTTTATCTTGATGCTGATTCCGACGGGAAGGGGGAGATAGTGAAGATGGTGGTGGCAATATGGAGCTGAACAAAAAAGGGATATTCTTCACAATGGATGCGTTCATGGGGTTGAGCCTGTTTATCCTGATTCTTGTGACTCTGTACATTTTCTTCATAAGCGCGGGGACTTTGGAGCAGCAGTACTATATATCTGAGGACTTCTTTGATGTTTTTTCAAATATAAAATTCGATGAATTGGATACAGAAAAGTATGATGGGGTCTTTGCACTTCTCGTCGAAGGGAAGATAAACAATACAGATTATACCCTTTCTGAGCAGATAATCATTCTCAGTTCAGAGGGTAATGATGCAAATGCATCCCTCCTGGTAGGCGATTTCACGGAGGGCCTGCTGGATGAAAGGTTTGGCTTTAGCTTTGAGCTAGAAGATGAGATATATGCAAGGGAAAATAAAAAAAATTCCCTGGTTTCAAGGGGAAGATTATTGACTGGCTAGCCCTGGATAGGAAATAGTAATCCGTACATTATCAGATACTCACCGGTTAGATAAAAGTCAGGATAATCATCAAGATAAACCTGCTGGTTATCTTCCGAGTTTTCAGTGAAGTAATAGTAGTCTGTGGTCGTGTAATGGTTTGGATTTGCATAGTATCTTGTGTTTATGAAGGATGCTATTCCATATGGCGATGGTGATGACAGCTGGCCTGTCAGCCTTTGAAGGAATGAAGGCGCGGTTGTCGAAGCTACATAAGTGATGGTTTCTATGTCGGAAATCAGTGCACTCTCGTTCCATTCCTGATGCTTGGCTTCAAATATTGTGACGTTTCTTGCAGCCAATCCCAAATTCTCATTTTCAATTATTCTCGCAGGATCCCTGAAATTGTAAAGCGGAATCTTCGCAGTTACATTCTGATTAGGGTAGTAGAAGAACGTATCCTGATCCTTTGATGAGATGTTGTAGTACACATTTAGCGATATTGTGAGGTAGAAAGGCTCCTCCTGATAAACATCAATTGAATTTATGTTTGCATAATTGAAATCAATCCCTGTTAAATTTGCAAGATAGCCCACCTCATCAAATAAATATCTTAAGGTGTAATTGTACCCCTCTTCAAACATTAGGTCCTGCTTTGTTTCGAGAAAATATCCATCCTTCATTATCGCATCATATATTATGTCTGGATTTGTCTCAGGGTTAAGATAGGCTCCTGTATTTTCAATGTATTTTACTATTGATCTTGTTGCCTGGATTCCTGACAGCTCTATAACCTTGGGGATGTATTCCTCGTTTGCTGCCTTTATGAAAGCATTCAGTGTCTGGACCTCGGAATTTGCCGTCTGCGTCCTTATGCTTGACTGGTTGTTCGAAACTATAAGGAAAGTCAGAAGAATAATAGAAAGGAGTATAGTTGATATTAAAGTGAAGATCACTGACTTTTTGTTCATAACCATACTTTGATTCTCGCCAATATTGTCTTGAATAAGTTGGATGAAAATATGGAGCAGTCATCCACACAGGGGGGATTTGGGTTGTTTAATGAAAATAATACCTCATCTGAAACTGAATTCAGGACATCTGATATTTTTATTTCAAGTTTGTAATCTCTATTGTCACATGTCGTCGAATCCCAATTGTAAGTCACTTCCTCATTTTCATTTCTTGGAATGCTATAATCTGTGTATTCATTGATCAAATTGCAGTTCTCAGCCTGGCAGTTCATTGTGCAAGTGTCAGCATTTACTGGCACATAATCTTGATGTGATTCGCTGTACTTGTAAAGGTAATATTTCACAAACTGTATATTTTCTGGGGCAAATTCATAAGGAAGAAGATTGCTCTCTGCATTTATGCTTATTTCAACTGCCCCTGACTGCTCTGAATTTTGAATGGGATTGTTTATAATTAACACAGGGGTTGTAGCTCCGGTTATTGTGACGTATTCAAATGAAGTGTACTCTTGTCCGTTTATCTGCCCTAATTCCACAGAATAAGTAAATGACTGCCCGCCTTCATTAGGTGCATCCACTGGTACAGATAGTTCACAAAATGAATCTGTGCATACAATTCCTGCAAATGCATTCTGCTCGCTGTTGTAGTAAATCAGTTGATAATTTATTTTAGAAGGGTTTGTCACATTTGTCAATATTTCAAACTGCTGGCCTGGAGATGGAAAAGAAGGGCTTAAAGATATATCAAGAGCTCCGCACTGTCCGCAATCAGGATCACAAGGAAGGCATTTTACCCCCTCGTAAATATTGTCATTGCATCCGCTCCAGTCTCCATAATCCTGGGGGCATATGTCATCAACAGTTCTTGAGCAGACATTTTCATAATCGCCCCCGCAGAAGGATGCTGTCGAGCAGAATGTCCCGATTCCTATAGAAGCAGTTTGCCCCCCGACCGCGGCGTACGAAACATTCAAACTCACCAAAAGTACAAAAATTAATGGAAATATCTTCTCAAGCATTAAGGCACACCTCTTTTGATTCTTGGCTAGCTATGTTGTCACAGTATGATTTGTCATTCTTTATCAGAGACTGTATCAAATACAGCCTGTCTTTGCATTGAATGTCATTCCCACAGTCATCAATAGTCTCGGCTATTATAGAACTCACAACCATTGTGCACTCCGCCTTATCCTCCTTATCATTTATTTCATTGCACTTCTTGATATCCTTACTCCTTGCAGCCTCATTTTGGATTATGAAATTGCATGAGGTTATGCATGCAGAATTGCCATTGCACCTTGAAATACATGATGAATCCTGAACAGTTTGAGATGGTTCAGAAGCCTGAATAGCATCATCTTGAGACGGAGGAGCATTAAAAATAGAGAAAATCACAAGGACCACAAACAGGACAGCGACTCCGATGATTATCTTTACAGGAGTATTTATAGCAATCACCTCTCTGTTTTAGCTTGTTTTTTTGTTTATAAATTTAATCCCTGACGCTCTCTTTAGCAATAATTATCATAAATTTATTTATTTAGATGAATTAATCAGAAAATTGTCCGATTTGAAGAGTCTTTGCGTTTTGATGCGAGCGTAGATGTTCCAGGCATTAGTGCGGGATTGCTTGCTTTAGGAGGTCTTAGCGTATATATAAATCCAGAGAAAATAATACTCCTTAGGGTTTTTGATTTTTACAATCCTTCATATCCTTCTGCTGAAGTGGAAAGAATTTACAAGATGAAATGGTTTATTGATGGGATTGAACCCCTTAAAGGAGTCCTTAATGACAGAGGAGTAAGTTTGGAAAAGATATTCTCCATCAGTGAGGGGATCTAGTGGATCTTCTCTGCCTGTTGCCAATGTTACCATAGCCCCCATTTGGCATTTTGCATATAGAAGAATGCGGGCTCCAGCATTTAATTCTTTAGCATGAACTCCCTCAGCTTGTCTTTTGCCTCTTCTCTTTTATCCTGGTGCTCTTCCAGAAATTTATTCAGTTTAACAATCAATATCTCTTTGATTTCTGACGTCAGCAATTTTCCTGATTTGTAATCATCATAAATCTTCTTCAGCTTATGGTCATTGGGCTCAAAGAACATCCTCAGGTACTGGTAGCTTACATCTATGTCTGGATTTCCCCCTTTCTCCTTGTGCTCCTTTATTGTAGATCCCCCGCCTGAAAATGCGTATTTTTTTATCTTATCTTCAACTTCTCTTTTTGAGTCGCTCAGGAATATGCTTCCTTCCTTTGACGATGACATTTTAGGATTTCCATGAAGGGAGGGGATGAACTTGGCATGAAGTGCTGCAGGCTTCTCAAAGTTGAAATCCTTGTGATCTGCTATGTCCCTGGTCAGCCTTATGAATGGATCCTGATCTATCCCTATTGGAACCACACTCAAGTGCCTTCCTTCATTGAACTGTGGGAAAAGAATATGAGCGGCCTGCATCGCCGGATAAAAGCTCCATCCTATGTTGCTTTCATTCTTCAGCCCAAAAGCGGCCTTGGCTGTGGAGTAAGTTATCCTCTTTGCAATCATCCCAGCATACTTGTACATTTTTGTGTAGACAAAGTCCTCAAATATGAAAGTCCTCTTTGGCTTGAACCCCAATGCGATGAGATCAAGTATGTTGTCCTTTGAATATTCCAAAGCATCATCAAAAGTCAGGTTCTCTTTCACGTAAAACTTTTCATCATCGGAGATAGGAATATAAACGTTGCAGTTGAAACTGTCTTGGAGGGACTTAGCGACAAGAAAAGGCACTAGGTGACCAAGATGCATCCTTTCAGAGGGTCCTCTTCCAGTTATGACAGAAACCTTCATTTTTTTGTCATGATTGTCGAGCCATTTGTCAAAATCCCTGTGCGAAAAATAAATCCCCCTTCTTAACAGGGGATGAGTGCCGTCAAGCCTTTTTTTAATTCTGTCATTTATCAGAGAAACCCCAAAATCCTTGACGAGCTTGCTGTAGTCAACCTCACCTTCAACTTCCCAAGGAGTAACTTTCATGGAAATTTTCAGATTTAGGAATATTTAAGTTTTTGGTTGTTCGACTTTGTTAAATAAGATGTGTTTATAAAGCTTTCTATTTGTTACTACTAATAAAAGACTATCTAACTATAAGTTCCCCTCCCTTTACGTCTTTATGTGGTGGGGCTTCGCCATTGAAGACAGCATTCTCAAAAACTTTGATTTTTTGCCTTCGGCATCGTTGCACTAAATTTCAGCCCCACAGGGAATATAACAGCGGACGCCGTCCCTTGTTAAGTTCGTTTCCAGCTTTTACGAAGTTCTGGAAACTTGCGTCCGCAAAGTACTTTTTAGTGGCTAGTGTTCAATAGAAAGAGCGAAGAGACACATCAAGAACAAATATTAAGGGGACATTTCGTAGTGATTGTAGATGTGTATTATTTTTTACTTACACTCCAAAGAATATTAAAATATATTTTGAACGTGTCTGCAAACTCTTTTCCCCTAATAACTATTGAAACAACTTCAGTTTCATCAAGTTTTCCAATAATTAGATTGTTTTCATAAATTACAAATCCTACTGAAGAAGAAAATCTTTCAGGCAAAAATTTATATTCTATCTTTTTAAAGAATTTTAATCTTTCAGATATATTTTTAGTATCTGGTTGTAGTAGTTTTATCTTTAATTGTTCAAATTTATCTCGTATGTACTTTGAAAACTTAAAACTTTCAACAAGATGTAAACCTCCGCCAACCCAATAGACTTCTTTTCCATTTTCAATTGCATCTTCTAAGATTGTCTTTATTCCTTGTTTTCCCGTTAATATTTCTATTTTTGTGTTGTTGAATTTTGATTTTTGTAAATTTTGTAAAATAGGCAGAATTGTCTCTAATGTGAATACTTTTTCATCTATTAATTGTTTTAGTGTTTTAACATCATTCGCATTGAAAAATTTTGTCCCATTAACAATATTATATGTTAATAGACCTTTAGTGATTAATAATTCTAAGTTATCATAAATAGTTCTTCTGTTGATTCCCGTATTTTTAGAGAGTGTGACTGTTGTTTGTTGCGGAATTTTTAATAAAGATAAATATATTTTTGATTCTATGGTATTTAATCCTAATTTTTTTAATTCTTCATAGAGTTCCATATCATCAAGGATTCGTTCAAATATATAAAGCTTACGGGGGATTTCCCACACATTGATTATTATACTTAATGATGATACCCTTCGATAATGATAAAACACATACTGTTTATGCCTGATGGAAACAGACGATTTGCTAAAGAAAAAAACATTTCTCTTGAAGAATCATATCTTGTAGGTGCTAAATCTCTTAGATTATTTAGTGATTTTTTTCTTTTAGAAAATAATTGGAATATATTAACGATGCATTGGATGTCTAGATACACGCATGGTAGAAATGATGGGAGTCTTAATCCTATCTATGATGCACTATATAATGAATTTACAAAATTACATGATGAGAAATATTTTTCTAAAAAAGATATTAAATTCAAGTGGATTGATCATTCTAATAAACTGCCTAAAAATTTGGTAGAACTGTGCCAAATATTAGAGAAAGAATCCAGTTATGGGGACAAAATATGCTATAATTTATTGGGTTATGATTTGGAAACAGATGAACGAATAGCATATGAACAAACAAATAATTATGAAGATTTTACAAAAAATAGATTAATTCCTGATATAGATTTGATTATTCGAACTACTGAGATGAGATTATCAAAAGGTCCAGTTTATGCTATGTCTCAAGCACAGATGCTCTTAGTTCATAAACTTAATCCAGAATTAACAAGAGACGATTTGGAAAGATCATTACATGAATATAATGCTCTTGTAGAATACAGAAAGATAACGAATCCCATTCATTTATCTACTTAAACTTTTCTTTTGTAGTCTAAATGTCCCATTCTCCGTCATTCGTAGCCACTAAAAAGTATTGAAATTAACAACTATTAAGCGAATATTTATCTCGCTTAATAGTTGTTTCAACGCAATCGTGAGCCAAAACTAAAATGTAAAAAGTTAGTAAAGAGGACACTTTAAAACCCCCGACCACCACCCCTAAAATATA
>Ga0209542_10001115_pt1 | contig 64087 bp, 69 predicted proteins | sample RifCSPhighO2_01_FD_184028 | JGI IMG/M metagenome (GOLD analysis project Ga0209542, IMG submission 184028) | Soil microbial communities from Rifle, Colorado - Rifle CSP2_plank highO2_0.1 (SPAdes) (version 2) | ecosystem: Environmental > Terrestrial > Deep subsurface > Rock core/Sediment ...
ATCACAAACTGCTCAAAATACACAAACTGCATGGACGGCTTGCAAAATGGTATAGTTTTTCCGTAAATTACAGGATACGGATAATTTTTTCGTATCTTTCAAAACAGGAAATCGTTTTGCTCGCGATTGGTGACCACGAGGTCTATGACAAGTAGCACCGACGAAGTGTGCGGTTTAAAATCTTAAATCGTATATCTTAAATCTCACATTGTATAAAGGGCCCTTAGCTTAGTGGCAGAGCACCCGGTTTGCATCCGGGAGATAGGAGTTCGATTCTCCTAGGGTCCACCAAAGTTGATTTGCCGAAGAAACAGAACTCCGAATGAGGTACGCGCGGAGCGCGTGGTGGCTTGCAACTGCCTCGTACGCTCCGGATTGCGCGGTGATGCGAACCAATGCGCCTCGGACACACGCGACCGTTAGGGAGGACGGGGCGCGCGACAGTCGAGCGTACGCATTAGTCTAAAGCTTCCACGCGCTCCGCGCGTGCAAGATAGGTTCGAGCAAATGCTAGAATAACACCACCAAGTTGATTTCTATTTTTAAAAAAGCCCCGCCAGACGTTTATCTGGCGGAGCATAGTGGCGGTTCTGCGGATGTGTTCAGGTGCTTAGGAAAGCTCCGATCATCATCCAAACCGCCTTGAGGATGCCCCATATGCATGCCCAGCTAAATACCAATCTCGTGAAATCAAGTCCCTCTGTGTGGTGACGGAAACTACGACTCCGGATGTTTCCTATGATGAGATTGAGTCCGGCCGCGATGACGGCAAAGACGATGAAAACGATGACGCGTGTTCCTGACGATATGCCGTCCACTATCACGACAAACCGTGCGAGGGAAAATCCGAGAACCACAACAGCGATGAATTTCAGCACGGCATGCTCCTTTTTGGGAAAGAGGTTATCGGGGCGCCCGCGTTGCGTCTTTACAGATAATATCATAATAAAATAATTTTGTCAAATTTTTCGCGATAGTTGCTTTTCCTTGACATACCCGCTATCGTGAGTCTAGAAAAAGTCCGATAGTCGGGCTTTGCTTGTGTATTCAATCTTAAAACAAGGAGCATCATAATGGCGCGCTTGCCACATGTGGCCATCATAGAACTTGGTTCACAGTACACTCTGCTCATTGAGCGAACAGTGCGGGAACTTGGTGTGCGCTCGGTCATTCTAGACCCATCGCGAGCGGCAGAATGGTTCAAAAAAAATCCAGTGAAGGCCGTGATTCTCTCTGGCGGCGCGGCAAGTGTCTATGAAGACGGTGCACCACAACCACCCGAAGAAGTGCTCTCGCTCCAGCGAGAAGACGGTCGCCCGGTCGCTGTTCTCGGTATCTGCTACGGCATGCAGTGGCTTGCACACCGACTCGGTGGCGAAGTGAAGGCGATACTCGGTCAGCGGGAATACGGGGGGGCGCTCATACATCTCACCGTGCGTGGTCTGACAGAAATGGCGACTGGGTTTTTCTCACACACCCCTCAACATCAGAGCGTGTGGATGAGTCACGGTGATTCTGTCGTTTCCCTCCCGGACGGTTTCAGCGCTCTCGCGCATAGTGATGCAGGTACGATTGTGGCAATGGAGAAAAACCATGTGTGGGGTGTGCAGTTCCATCCGGAAGTGACGCACACACCCCAAGGCAAGAGAATACTTGCAAACTTCTTGCGGCTCGCCGAATGCGAAAACGACTGGACGCCAGCATCGGTTGTTGCGTCTATTCGGGATGATGTATGCGCCCAACTTGGCGACGAGCGGGCAATTTTTGGTTTCAGCGGAGGAGTGGATTCTACCACCGTGGCGGCAATTCTTGCACCAGTACTCAAAGAGAGGTTGCTCGCAGTCACGATTGATGGCGGGAACTTGCGCGAAGGGGAGCTTGAAGAAATCCACACGCATGCGAAATCTGCAGGTGTGAACCTCCGCGTCATTGACGCGCGCGAAGATTTCAACGCTCTCATGAGGAATGTGACCGACGCGGAAGAAAAGAGGCATCGTTTCAAACTGGTCTATTCCGGAATCTTACTGCGAGCGGCAGAAGATTTTGGGGCGACGACGGTGCTTCAAGGTACACTCGCACCGGATCGCATTGAATCCGGCGCGACGGGTGGCGCGGTTATCAAGTCCCATCACAATGTGGGGCTTACCATAGGCACTCTGCGCCAGCTACACCCGATTGACAACCTTTTCAAGTATGAAGTGCGTGCGCTTGCGCAGGCAATCGGCCTTCCCAAGAGCGTGTGGAACCGTCAACCGTTTCCCGGTCCAGGACTTTTTCTGCGAGTGGTGGGTGCACCGGCGACACTGGAGAAATTAGATGTCGTCCGCTTCGCGGACGCACGGGTCAGGGAAATCCTCACGCGACATGGCATCTATGATACGCTTTCGCAACTCGTGGTGGCCTACATCGGTGTGAATACCGTAGGCGTAAAGGGGGATGCTCGCGCGTATGGCGGTGCGATTGTCGTCCGCGCCGTGGAGACCGTTGACTTCATGACGGCGCGCGGTGTTCATTTCTCTGACGAGGTTGAAGACAAAATTTCCTCGGTACTCACCAAGCACCCCGACATTGTGCGGGTCTGGTATGACTCGACGGATAAACCTCCGGCAACGACGGAGATGGAGTAAAGCGCGAGAATCACGAGGCCCGCTATCAAAAAAGATGGCGGGCCTTTTTAAAGAATGGTGTATGTGCTATACTTCAGAAAATGGCTTATAAAATAACCCCTATTCTCCTTATAATCGCGCTTGTCTCCGTTGCCGTGTTCGGCGTTTTTGGCATGGGGATGGGCGACATGGCGGTGGGGGGTGCTATGCATGACTGCCTTTTCACGCTTCCGGGAAGCGAAGTGTGCGCTTCGCTGACGAACGCATTGGCGGTCGCCGCGCATTATCTTGATATGTTCCGAGCGCTTTCCACGGCGCTTTCAAGTTTTGATATTCTCGCGCTTGTATTTTCCTTGGTGGCACTTTTCGCGTTTTTTCTTCTGCCGCGACTTCTCCGTACCCGTAACGTTCTCGCCGAGACCATCTTTTTGTCCCGCGTCTTTCCGCTGTCAATTTTTGCTCCCCATGCGTCCCTTCTTCGCTGGCTTTCCTTTCACTATAAACGGGACCCGTATGCGCTCGCGAGGGTGCATCTTATGAATGTAAGATTTAAGATTTTAAACCTGAATTCTTCCTAGAGCCTACCTCAAAATTCCATTCCGGCTCGCAGAGAACGCGATTTTTGGCTGTAACGCTTCGGTTCGGGCTCGAAATATCTCGATATTCCTCGCCCTCCACCTCCCGTTTCGCCATAAAAATCACGTCTCTCGGCTCGAAAGCGAATTTTGAGATAGGCTCCAGAAATGCACCCCTTCGTTTTTGCGAGCGGGTGCATTTTTGTTTTTCGTTTTTCTGCGGAACCACAAAATACTAATTTACACTAAAAATAATTATGAAACACACACAATTACTCGTTCCCGGCGCGATTCTCGTCCTTCTCGCTTCGGGACTCGCCTATATGGCGCGAGATAAAGGAGGCGTGGATAGCCCCACGGCGACTTCCAACGGCGCAAGCGTGCTCACCGCGAATGAAACCGATTTTGATTTCGGTACGATTAAGATGAGTGATGGAAAAGTCACGCATTCATTTGAGGTCGCAAACGTCGGTAGCGCACCGATTATGGTCACGTCCGTATACACCTCCTGCATGTGCACCACGGCACTTGTCACGGATGCAGGGGGGAAGGAGAGCGGGCCGTTTGGTATGCCTGGGCATACCTCGCCGTACACAGAGATTCTCATCGGAATAGGCGAGACAGCACGAGTCGTGGCCGTCTTTGACCCAGCGGCACACGGGCCTTCCGGTGTGGGCCTCGCGGATCGTTCAATCTATCTTGAAACAAACTCGGCACAAACGCCGAGGGTTGAGTTGAAGTTTAAGGCGCTTGTTACAAGATAAAAATCTGAAGCACGAAGTACGAAATTCGTCCTCCGAAGGAGGACCCTCCTCCGGAGGGAAACAAATTCTAAATTCAAATTACCAAATGTTCCAAGCACGCAGTTTTTATCATTTGAATTTTGGTCATTAGGTATTGTTTCAAATTTCGATATTCTGATTTCTAATTTAAAACTTATGGATATTATTTTCAGCGCATCAATTTTCGCGGCGTTTCTCGCTGGTATGGTGGCGCTTTTCGCGCCCTGTTGTATCACCGTGCTCCTGCCCGCATATATCGCGTCTGCCTTTCGGGAAAAGAAGCGCATCCTTCGGATGACGCTTGTGTTCTTCGCGGGGATTTCTCTCGTGCTGGTGCCCATAGGCATGGGTGCGGCCTCGCTCGCCACGCTCTTTAGCTCGTACCACAAAGAAATGTATCTTCTTGGCGCGGCTCTCATGTTCTACCTAGCGATACTTTCCGTGCGCGGGAAAGGACTCACTCTTTTCCCAATGCCGAAACGGTTTGCGCCATCTATGGAAAATGGAAACGCCTCCGCGAGCGGGCACTATAAATCAGTATTTCTTCTCGGTGTCTTCTCCGGAGCGGCGACTTCATGCTGTGCTCCGGTGCTCGCGGGCGCGGTGGCACTCGCGGTCATTTCCGGTGCGTTTTGGAAGGCGCTTGTGGTGACATTCGCCTATGTATTCGGCATGACAATACCTCTCTTCATCGCGGCGTACTTCTATGACAAATACAAAATAGAAAACTCGCGATTTGTCCAAGGGAAGATTCTTGAGAAAAAAATATTCGGAAAGACCTTCAGGACGCATTCCACAAACCTTGCCGCAGGAGCAGTATTTTTACTCATGAGCGTGGTACTCATGAGCATCGCATTCTCCACGGGAAGCGGCTTTTGGTCACCCGCATATCAAGTGCGTATCGGCGAAGCGCTTAATCGGTGGTCGCAGAATGTCTTTGACACACTCTCTGTCATCCCCGATCTTTCATGGGCGTTTTTCCTTGCGGGACTTTTTGTGTACTTTGTTTGGTTGTCGTTGAAACGAACGCCGCATAATGACAAGGATTCGGAAAGGCCTCCGCGCTGCCATTAAGAATTAAAAACGCTCTCACATGGGAAACGAAAACCAAAACAAGGCGACTGAAACTGCCTCGCATATACGGGAACCAAAGAAGAGCATGATTCTTTCTATCAGTGTTCTTGTCTCCGCGGCTGTTCTTTCCGGCGCATTGGTGTACACAACCGACCCTAGAACAGTCAGCACCCCACAAGACGCATCCGTCGTAGATTCACACACCGCGCGCGTTGCCTCGCGTGAGGAAGAGGTACTGCCATCCAACGGCGTCCTTCTTCCGGTTACCTGGGGCGACCTTGGAGCAAAATTGGTAAGTGTTGGAGCGATAGACGCCGATGCGTTTATGGCGGTGTATTCCCAGAGGGGAGAGTTCTCCGGTGAATACAAAGAGCTTCTTTTTGGAAATACCACCGGCAAAATGAGGGTAACAAAGGACAATGCCGGCTACCTTCTCAATCTGTTGTGGGCGCTTGGGCTTGCGAACAAAAACCCTATTCTTGAAAATGGAGAAATGGCAGACCCTCGCTACGGTGGCGCAGGAAACTTTGCGTCAACCGGCGGGTGGACAATCGCTCGCGGCGACCCGATGGAACATTACAGCCGCCACAAGTTCTTTGCTCTGACCGACGAGGAACAAGCACTCGTTCGTACAGTATCGCGGGGAATTTACCGTCCGTGTTGCGGCAACTCAACGCATTTTCCCGATTGTAATCACGGGATGGCGATGCTCGGGCTTCTTGAGCTCATGGCATCGCAGGGTGCTTCTGAAGAGGAAATGTACCAGGCGGCACTTGCGGTAAACTCATATTGGTTTCCAGACACCTATCTTGCTATTGCGCAACACTTTGAGAACCGTGGCACCAACTGGAGCGAAGTGAGCGCGAAGGAAGTTTTGGGCTCTGCGTATTCAAGCGCTTCGGGATACCAACGGATACGCGCGGAAATTGAAACTCCGCAGATACAGGATGGAGGAGGCGGGGGGTGCGGTGTGTAATGTATTATAAATTCTAGATAGTTACCAAAATGAAAAAAATATTCATGATTACTATTGGCGGCTTTGCAGTTCTTGTAGCCAGTGTATTGTTCTCCGGCTCTATGCGTGCAAATAGCGATGCCATCGTTTCCAGGAATGGATTACATTGGCACCCGCGATTAGAGATACTGATTCGCGGGGAGCGTTATGAGATTCCCGCAGGCATCGGCATCGGACCCCACTATGCCGGTATGCCGACCTACGACTCTTCTATGCGCATGACCGCCATGCACACGCACGAACAGGACGGCATCATTCACCTTGAATTTCCCGGGAGCGTGACGGAAGAATCTTTGCGTCTCGGCACCTTCTTTCGTATATGGGGAAAATCCCCTAATGAATTTGGGTCGTTAGCGCGTGTTGCCATAAATGGCGTGGAAACCAATACTTTCCTGGAATATCAACTGCGAGATGGTGATATAATAGTGATGAACTATGAATAGTTTTCAAATCACATATACCTGCCCGATGCATCCGGAAGTAGCGAGAGACACGCCGGGCATGTGCCCCGAGTGCGGTATGGCATTGGTAGAGACAAGAGACCCGCCCGAACGACTTAAGTCGTTCAGTCGGGCGGGCAAGAGACAAGGGACGAGAAACAAAAAAGAATCAAAAAACGGCGGGCAAGGAGAATATAACAAACACGGAGGACACTCAACCGCGGCGTTCTTGCGGAAGTTTTGGGTGAGTTTTGCGCTCTCGGTTCCGATTGTGCTCTATTCCGAGTTTCCACAGACGGTGCTCGGTTGGGTACCCCCTGCGTTTCCCGGTTCGCGCTACCTCACGCTCGTGCTCGGTTCGGTTGTGTTCTTCTACTGCGGACTCGTGTTTCTTACAAGCGCATGGCGGGAACTTCGCGCGCGTCTTCCCGGCATGATGACCCTTATCGCTCTCGCGATAACGACGGCATATCTTTACAGTGTATACGCAGTTTTTTCCGGCACGGATATGCCTCTTTTTTGGGAACTTGCGACACTGGTGACAGTGATGCTTCTCGGGCATTGGATAGAAATGCGCGCCGTTTCTGGCGCGCGCGGTGCGCTTAAGGAACTTTCCAAACTCATCCCCGATACGGCAGAGGTGATACGAAAAGGGACGACGCAGATCGTTCCTTCGGGCGACCTGCATGAGAAGGACATTGTGTTCGTACGGCCAGGCGGAAGGATCCCCGCTGACGGTGTGGTGATTGATGGTGAGTCGCACGTAAACGAGTCAATGATGACCGGCGAGTCCGTGCCGGTAAAGAAGACGCAGGGGAGCCAGGTAATCGCGGGGACAATTAGTGAAGACGGCGCGTTAAAAGTAGAGGTTCAGAAGATTGGTGACCGCACATTTCTTGCGGGCATCATGCGGCTCATAGAAGAGGCTGAGGCGAGCAAGTCACGTCTGCAGATACTCTCTGATAGGGCGGCATACTACCTGACACTTGTCGCCATTGGCGCAGGAGGCCTATCATTCGCATACTGGCTCCTTCCCTTTGCAGGTAATGCTGGTGCCGGCTTCGCCTTTTCGCGCCTTGTCGCCGTGCTTGTCATCGCATGTCCGCACGCACTCGGGCTCGCGGTTCCGCTCGTTGCCTCTATCTCCACGACCATGGCGGCAAAAAATGGTTTTCTCGTGAAGCGGCGTCTTGCGCTTGAGATGGCACGGAAGGTAGATATCGTTCTTTTTGATAAGACGGGAACGCTTACGGAGGGGGCATATGGGGTTGCAAAGATTTGGTCTTTTGGCGGTATGAACGAGAATGAAGTACTTCGTCTTGCGGCGAGCGTAGACGCACATTCAGAACATTTTGTTTCAAGGGCCATAGTCAAAGAAGCTCACACAAGAATGCTTTCTCTTTCTCCGTTGAAAGCGTTTTCGCGTCTTGCGGGAAAAGGAGTTGAGGGTACGATTGATGGTGTAAAAATATCTGTTGGTGGCGCGGAGATGCTCTCGTTTGTTGGTGCAGTGCTTCCCCTCGCTCTCGCACAAGAAGTCGCGCAGGAAAGTGAAGATGGCAAGACCGTTATCTACTGTATGCGCGAGAAAGAAATTGCCGGTATCTTTGCGCTTGCAGATATCATTCGTGAGGAGTCACGCGAGGCAGTCCATGTCCTCAAAGAGAAAGGAGTAAAAGTCGCCATGATGACCGGGGACTCGGAGGCAGTGGCGCGGTGGGTTTCAAGAGAGCTTGGCATAGACGAATATTTTTCTCATGTACTCCCGCAGGAGAAAGCGGCGAAGGTTGAGGTACTCCAGAAAAAAGGGTTAAAAGTCGCCATGGTGGGGGATGGTATCAATGACGCTCCGGCGCTCACGCAGGCAGACCTTGGCATTGCCATCGGCGCGGGCACGAACATTGCCATTGAATCGGCGGGTATCATTCTCGTAAGGAACGACCCGCGCGATATCAGCCGCATCATTGTTCTTTCCCGTCTTACCTACACGAAAATGCTTCAAAACCTTTTCTGGGCAACGGGGTATAATGTATTAGCGATACCGCTTGCGGCTGGAGTGCTTGCCTCAAAAGGCATTTTCCTTGAGCCAGCGGTTGCGGCGGTGTTCATGTCATTGAGCACTGTCATTGTGGCAATAAATGCTCTGTTTTTGCGTAGGAAAAAACTGTAGGAGTGTATGCGCCCCACGTCATTTTCGCGTATAATGAAAGGAAAGATTCATCGGTGCGGTCGAGCTGATGAATTACAAAAAAATAATAGGACACGCATGCAGAACACAAAAAAAGCAATATGGGTTTTGCGCATTGCCGTTGCGGGTGAGTTCCTTGGGCATGGGATGCTCGCTCTGCAGGGGAAAGAGCAATGGATAGGATGGTTTTCTTCTTTCGGCATCTCCGATGTGCGGCTAGCGGCAGGTATTATTTTTTGGATTGGCGTTTTAGATGTTGCGCTTGCGCTCCTCGTCCTTCTGAAACCTATCCGCCTCGCGCTTCTGTGGATGGCGTTCTGGGGGTTTTGGACGGCACTCGTGCGCCCGCTAGTCGGTGAGTCCTTGTGGGATTTTGTGGAGCGCTTTGCGAACTGGGGTGCCCCGCTCGCGCTTCTTTTGCTTATCGGTCTGCCTCGCTCGTGGCGGGGATGGTTCACGCTTCGTTAAACATTAAAAATATATGAGACAAAATTTAGGAAGACTGGACAGAGTTTTACGGTTCGCGCTCGCGGTGTGGTTTCTTGGTCCATGGGCTCCGCAATTTCCGCTTGAATGGGTTAACTGGCTTATTTTTGCCGTAGGAGTAATCGCGCTCCTTGAAAGCTTCATCGGATGGTGCTGGCTTCATCGTGTACTTGGTATAGACAACAAAAATCAATAGAAGTGAGTAATTTGTTTATAATGGGTATGAAATATTTCTTTGTTTTTCTCGCGACACTTTTTTCTTTCCCCCTCTTTGCGTTTGCGAACTGGGATTCCAATTATATGATGAGCGGATGGGGTATGATGAGCGGTGGAAGCGTGTTTGATTGGCTTTCCTCGCTCGTCTGGCTCGTCGTGGGAGTACTTGCCGCTGTCTGGCTCTGGCAGCATATAGATAGGAAGTAGGAAGAGAACTTTTTTAAACGCCCCGTCCTCCCGAGGAGGACGGGGCGTTTAACGGTTTAGGCGGCCCAATCACCGACGAGGAGCACTTCTCGTTCCGGGAGGATACCCGTTTTCTCTTCCACAATCCGGGCGATTTTGTCTGCAAACGCGCGTATGTCTTTTGCCGTTGCACCGCCATAGTTTACGATTGCAAGCGGCTGGCTTTCGTATGTCCCCACAGTTCCTTCGCGGTACCCGCGCAGACCGCAGACATGGTCCAGAATCCATGCGAGAGGTATTTTTATGCTTCCTTTCGCAACCACAAAGCCAGGGAGCCCAGGATACGTGGTGTTCAGCGCCTCGTGTTGTTTCTTTGTGACAATCGGATTTTTAAAAAATGAACCCGCGGTGCCAACCTTTGCGAGGTCGGGAAGTTTTCTTGTGCGTATATCCACCACTGCACGGCGAGTGTCGGCGAGTGTCGGCGCACTGATGTGGCGCGTCTCAAAATAGTCGCGCACATCTTTATAGGAGGTCTGTGGTTCGCCGCCAGGATGAAGCAGGAGCGCAATACGGGTGATAACAAGAGACGCTCCTTCTTTTTTCTTGAAGATACTCTCACGGTAGCTCAAGCCGCACTCTTTTTTCCCGAGTCGTTTGTGTTTTTTCCTGTCTCGGTCAAACACCTCTACCCACAAAAGAGTGTCGGCGAGTTCTCTCCCGTATGCCCCGATATTTTGGACCGGTGCGGCACCTGCGGTGCCGGGGATGAGGGAAAGGTTCTCTATACCGGAAAGGTTTTTTAGGACAGCTTCTTCAACGAGCGTATCCCAGTGTGCGCCTCCTTCTGCGACGAGCAGCGTTTGCCCTTTTTCGTAATCCTCAAAAGAAATCTTGTTGGTACCGAGTTTCAACACAAGGCCGGGGATGCCGTTATCAGAAATGAGAATATTTGAACCCTCGCCAAGCACAAAGAGAGATACTCCTTCTGCTTCTGCAAAAGACACAGCCTCTCCTATTTCGGCATCATTTTCTGCGACAGCAAAAAAACGAGCGGGTCCCCCCGCTCGCATTGTAGTCAATGTCCGAAGTGCGATATTTTTCTCTAGCTTCATGTCCATCTATGCGCTCATTCTGCGCGCAAGTGGCCGGCGGGTGCGAATCTCCGATACAAATTGTTTGATGTGAGTGCCACCGCCGGCCGCTTGCGCGCAGAACAGTATTGATTATACATCCAAGATAAGGAAGTACAAAGGGAACGGGAACTTTAGTATGTAGTATGTCGTAGGTTGTATGTAGTAGGTGGTATGTCGTATGCAGTATGTCGTATAAAAAATGATGCGGAAAAATTGGTGCGTGATGCTCAAAAAATAGTGTGAATGGCTTTGGCTTTTACCGCGAGAATTTCGTGTAAGTACCCACATTTCTATTGAGAGGCAAAACAATGCCAAAGTTTTAGTGCGGGGGTTATCCACAGTTTCTTTTCTATTTTATTGTACCACCTCTTGATATGTACGATAATAAAAAGAGTAACGCAACAATGTTGAATAGTTTTCTAAAAGTACTTTTGGGTCGGCGTTGTTGCTTTTACCAATTAAAAAAAATTTTGTCTTAGCGATTTATTTTTATAGGTCGCGAGGACGAGAATTATCGCAATGCCAAAGAAAAGAAAAGCTGCGAAGAAGAAGGTGCACCACAAGAAGCGCCGCGTAGTGCGCCGCAAGCATGCAGCAAAAAAGCCTGCGAAGAAGAGAACATCTCGACGACGACATCATCGAAAATAGTTTCCTCAAGGCAGGCTTTCCGCACTCCCTGTCCCGCTCTCGGGACGGGGAGTGTTCTTATGGTACTTTTCATATCGTCTCTCCGCAATAAGGGCAATGATTTGAGCGCATTGTTTTTTTTATGTCAAACGCGTGCTATACTGTGCGCACCAGTATGATATTTAAAGGCTTATTTGGGAGGGACCCGCGTGAAGAAACACGAAACCGTTACGCGCCAATGGTAGAAAAAATTGGTGGGTATGAAGAAGGGCTCCGCTCACTCTCTCTTGAGGGGCTTCGAGAGAAAACCGCAGAGTTTCGCACGCGGCTTCACGAAGGAACCTTACTTGACGACCTCCTTCCGGAGGCATTCGCGGTTGTTCGCGAGGCATCTCGCCGTATGTTAGGCCAGCGTCACTATGACGTACAGCTCATCGGGGGTGCCGTGCTCCATGAGGGGCGTATCGCAGAGATGAGGACAGGAGAAGGAAAGACACTTGCCGCGACATTGCCGGTGTATCTAAACGCGCTCTCCGGAAAAGGAGTACATGTGGTAACGGTAAACGAATATCTTGCACGCCGTGACGCGGTATGGATGGGGCAGATTTATGATTGTTTAGGGCTTACCGTTGGGTGCATTACTCCTGCGGGGAGCTATCTTTACGATGCCGCGCACACGGAAGGACAAAAGAGACAAGAGACCCGCCCGAACGACTTAAGTCGTTCAGTCGGGCGGGCAGGAGACAAGAGACAGGGGGAAGGTGATGTGTTGGACGAAACGAGGGACACGGTTGGCGGGTTTAAGGTTGTGCACGAATTTTTACGTTCGTGCGGTAAGCCCGAAGCATATGCGGCGGACATCACCTACGGCACTAATAACGAGTTCGGTTTTGATTATCTGCGCGACAATATCGCGTATGACAAGCACCAGCTTGCTGGGCGCGGCTATCATTTCGCGCTCGTAGACGAGATTGATTCTATTTTAATAGACGAAGCGCGAACACCACTCATTATTTCTGCGCCATCCGAGGATGCCGAAGGGCTTTATCGCACGTTCGCGGGCATTGCGAGCACTCTCACCACAGAGAAGGACTACACCGTGGATGAGAAACTCCGCGTGATATCGCTTACTGACGACGGTATTACCAAGACAGAAAAAGCGCTTGGCGTAGAAAATATTTATACGGAAAAAGGCATCAAGTTTGTGCACCACCTTGAGAATGCGGTGCGTGCCCGCGCGCTCTTTCATCTTGATAAGGAATACGTCATCAAAAATGGAGAAATTATTATCGTAGATGAGTTTACCGGGCGGCTTCAGCCGGGACGGCGTTGGTCCGAGGGGCTCCACCAGGCGATAGAGGCGAAAGAAGGGCTTGCGATTCAGAAAGAATCGCGCACGGTCGCGTCCATCACCTTTCAGAACTTTTTCCGGCTCTATGGAAAACTCTGCGGTATGACTGGCACCGCGAAAACGAGTGAAGAAGAGTTTTTGGAAAACTACGGGCTTGCCGTTACGGAAATTCCCACGCACAAGCCGACCGTACGCGCCGATAAAAACGACCTTATCTTCCAGACAGAAAAGGGAAAGCTTCTTTCGGTAGTGCGCACAATTAAAGAACTGCACGAAACAGGACAGCCGGTGCTTGTGGGTACGGTTTCAATAGAAAAAAATGAAGAGCTCTCTGGGCTTCTTACAAAAGAGGGTATTCCGCATCAGGTACTGAACGCCAAGAACCACGAGCGTGAAGGCGAAATCATCGCTCAAGCGGGACGTCCGTCTGCGGTGACCATCGCGACAAACATGGCAGGTAGAGGGGTAGACATCATTTTAGGAGGAAACCCTCCGGAAAAAGACGCGCAGGAGAATGTGCGTGCGCGAGGCGGGCTTTTTGTACTGGGTACGGAGCGGCACGAGGCGCGCCGTATTGACAACCAGCTTCGCGGCCGCGCGGGACGCCAAGGCGATTTGGGCGCGTCACAGTTTTTTGTCTCGCTTGAAGACTCGCTCATGCGCGTCTTCGCTTCGGACACGATAAAAAATATGATGGGGCGCTTTGGCATCCCCGAAGACCAGCCGATAGAAAACAGAATCATCACCCGTGCGCTTGAGTCCGCGCAAACAAAAATAGAAGGGTTTCACTTTGACGCAAGGAAACATGTACTCGCGTTTGACAACGTGTTGAACCACCAGCGCCAGACGATTTACGGTATCCGCCGCCGACTCCTCTTGGGGGAGGAGGATGCGATACGGGAGTTCTTGGAGGGAATTGAGAATAACCCTGACGCGGAAGCGCGTCTGAAGACGGTGAAGGAAAGACTGAAAGAAAGGTACCTATTGCTTGCGGGGCGAGTGATTTTACAGGCGATAGACATCCACTGGATGGAACATTTGGAAACAATGGACCACCTTCGCCACAGCGTGAATCTGCGCGCGTATGGTCAGCGTGAACCGCTTGTGGAGTATAAAAAAGACGGTCTGCGTCTCTTCAAAGAGATGCAGGAGTCAATCAACCAGAATGTCGCGGATATGCTTGTGACATTGAGCGAGAAGGAAGGAGAGGCGGCAGAAATTCGTCCGGAAGAGCAGATGAAAATTACAACTAACAATCCGGAGGAAAACTCTGCCCCCGCGTCTGTTTCTCAAGGTAAAGTGTCCCGCAATGACCCCTGCCCGTGCGGAGCGAAAAAAGAGGACGGGACACCGATAAAGTATAAGAGGTGTCATGGGGTGTGAGAGATAATGCTAGCTAAAAATATGGAAAAAGAACCAAGACAAGAATCGCCGAAAACGTTACGCAATGTGGAAGTACAAAAGTTTATAACGTTTAGGGAAATTCAGGCAGAAGATTTGCCTTTGATAGAGAAGCTGGCCTCGTTTTCAAAGGATCTTCTCATAGGAGAATTGCATAATCTATTTCTCTTGGACAAAGAGAGGAGTGGCGCGATGCTTGAAGGATTGGCGGAGAGATCTCGAGACCAAACAAGAACGAAGCTATTTGAAACAATGTTACAATTTTATAACAAGTATGGCTGGCTTATCAGTCATAACCTTGTGAGGGTTTTGGAAAGAATATAAAATGTCACGGGAGATAAAAATATGAGTAAAGAGGAAATTCGTCAACGGGCGAAGAAAATCTGGGACTACCATCATATGAATCATAAGCTGGGAAAAGCTGATTGCATCTTGGTGTTAGGAAGTCATGATCCGAGAGTCGCTGAGAGAGGTGCCCAGCTGTTTCTTGAAGGATGGGCGTCTCTACTAATATTTTCCGGAGGCGTTGGGCGATTAACATCTGAGAGTTGGAACGAATCAGAGGCAGATAAATTTGCCAAGATTGCAGTCGGGATGGGTGTGCCGAAGGATAAAATTCTGGTTGAAAATAAATCTTCAAATACAGGAGAAAACATCGAATTTACAAGAAAATTACTTGCGGAGCGTGGCATTGATTCCAAAAAAATAATTCTTGTGCAAAAGCCGTATATGGAGAGGAGGTCATACGCAACCGTTAAGAAAGTATGGCCAGAGAAGGAAGTAATTGTGACATCACCACAAATACCATTTGAAGAATACCCGAATGGCGAAATTTCTGAAGACGAAGTAATAAACATCATAGTGGGGGATTTGCAACGGATAAAGATTTATCCAGAAAAAGGGTTTCAGATTCCGCAAGAAATTCCTAATGACGTTTGGGAAGCGTATGAACAGTTAGTAGCCGCAGGATATACAAGGCACTTGGTGAAAGAGTGAAATTGTCCGCATGACATTTTCTATAATCAGACCGGTTGGGCAGGCGCGTGATTAGAAAAACCGCTTAAAATAAGGAAAATCCCTGCCTACCGGCGGGCAGGCCTGCGGTTGGTTATTGAAAAAGCAGAGATGTCATGGGGCGTGAGAATAAAACCCCCCCATGGAAGCGAGTATTTCCACAGGGGGTTGAGTTTGAGAGACGCGAGGTGAATCAGTTCAGACGAACGCCGGTGGCGTATGTGGCCTCAAGCCGCGCGAGGAGCCTCGGACGCTTGCCCGCGAGTATGGCAAAGACTTCTTTGATATCGTCTGCGTCCAGGATGCTCTGGAACCTCCAAAAATATTCTTCAACCTCCTCGTCTCCAACAGTTGGATGATCTGCCATCTGCTTAAACGACACAACCAGCACATCTTCCGAAGGGGTTCTCATCTCGTGCCTCCTTTCGTGAGGGTGTGGCAGGAGTCATTACTGTTTTTTGAGAGTCACAGACGGATAGTACCCGCCGTCAGCGCCTTGTCGTGGTTCAACTTTGGCAGTTACGACGGTCACTAGTTTGTTGCCTTCGTAGACGTACACGCGAGCGGGCTTGCCGAGGATTACTTGTTCGTCCTGAGTTTCTATTCGTACGTGCGTTGCTTGCTGTTCAGAAAGAGACGACTGGGTTACCATAGTGAGAACTCCTCTAGGATAGGAAAATGAACACGCTATACTAAAGCGAAGGGTAACAGAGAAAAAGCGCTTACACAAGGTTATGGCAGACGCACTCAAATTAGGGAAATATCGTCACTACAAGGGTAAAGAATACGAAGTGCTCTCTCTCGCGCGACATAGCGAAACTCTAGAGGAACTCGTGGTGTATCGTGCGCTCTATGGCGCGGGAGATGTGTGGGTCCGCCCCTGTGCGATGTTTTGCGAAGAAGTCGTTGTGGAGGGAGTGAAGATGCCCCGTTTTAGATATGTCGGATAAGGAACCCCCTTGTTACTTCCTCGCTCCGAGAAAGTGAAAAAGTTAAAACACTTTTTCACTTTGCCCCTCGCTCGTCGTAATAAAAAACACGTCACGCCGCACGCGCAAAGGAAAATAGAAAAGCTCTCGCACTTCAGTTGTGGTGTCTGTAAAAAATGGTGGTCGGTGGGCGATGCGCCAGAAAAGAGGCGCACGTGGTATTGTCCGTGGTGCGGGGCGAAGCAGGCCTGCACGTAACAGATTTGTATGAACCAGGAAAAAAGAAAAATTTTAACACTCTGTATTATTCATGAGCACCCTCGCGTGCTTTTGGGGATGAAAAAGAAAGGTTTCGGTGAAGGGAAATGGAATGGTTTTGGCGGCAAACTTGAAAAGGGGGAAAGTATAGAGGAAGCATGTCTCCGTGAACTTCACGAAGAGGCGGGGATTGCGCCGAAGACGCTTATAAAACTAGGCGTGCTTGATTTTAGATTTCAAAAGAATCCCCACGAGGTCTTGGAGGTGCACATATTTAAAGGCCACGGCATAGAGGGTGAGCCCCGCGAGAGTGATGAGATGCATCCGGCATGGTTTCATGTAGACGATGTGCCGTTTCAAAAAATGTGGCCCGATGACATACACTGGTTTCCGCTCTTTCTCGCGGATAAACGCTTCAACGGTACGTTTCTTTTTGGAGACGGAGATGCGATTATAGAAAAAGAGCTCACAGAGATATAAGAAAAGTTTGTATGGGTAAAATTGTTGCACGTTTTTTAATCACGGTGCTCGCATTTCTTTTGGCGGCGTATCTTGTTCCCGGTATTGAGGTTGCCGGTGCGTATACCGCTCTTGTTCTTGCGTTTTTCTGGGGGGTTATAAATCTGACGGTGAAGCCGGTGCTTTTTGTGCTCACACTCCCGATCAATTTTCTTTCACTCGGCCTCTTCTCCTTCGTATTAAATGGATTTCTTCTGTGGTTTCTCGGGACATTTGTAGAGGGTTTCACTGTCGCGGGTTTCGGCTCTGCGATACTCGGCGCATTCGTCATAGGGTGCGTCACATGGTTTGGAAGAAAATTCGTACGCATCATCGCCTAGTTCCCCTTCTTTTACATTCCCCCAAAACTTCTTCTTCTGCGGGGCAGTTATATGTAACGTTGTTTCTTCCCGCCTCTTCGGCGGGTCGCCTAAGAGGCGACTTTTTACCTATACCCTATACCCTAGCGCCTAGTGACTAAGTACATGTGCGGCATTTTTTCATACAGAGGAGAGAAGGAGCAAAACGCGCTCGTGGTGCTTAAAGGTCTTCGCGACCTTGAATATCGCGGGTATGACAGTTGGGGTTTTGCCGTAAGAAACGGTGACGGCACCATTGTGTGTAAAAAAGCGGTGGGGAAAATATCTGAGGCGCGAGAGGAGGATTTTGCACGCCTTTTCGGTATCTCGGCTATCGGACACACGCGCTGGGCGACACATGGAGGTGTTTCTGAAAAGAATACTCATCCGCATTTGAGCGCTGATGGGTCTATCGCCGTGGTGCATAACGGCATCATTGAGAACTACGAGGTGCTCAAGGCCGAGCTTATAAAAAAATACGGGGCGCGTCTTTTCCGTTCCGAAACGGATACCGAGGTCATCCCGCATCTGATTGCCGATGCGGTGTCAGGCGGTGCAACCTTTGAAAAAGCATGTAGCGTAGTGTCCAAGAGGCTCACGGGGCGCTTTGCCTTTATCGCTCTCCACGGGAAGACGGGGGCACTTTTTGCGGTACGCGACGGGTCGCCCCTGGTCTTGGGAAATGGCGGAGAGAGCTGGTATGCCGCCTCTGATATACCTGCACTTTTGGATTACACCACGAAAATCTATTTTCTTGAAAACGGCGAGAGCGCCATGCTTTCACCGGGGGCGTCTGCGGTCTTTCAAAACTTCCGTACAGGAAAAAAGATAGCCAAAAGGGCGACGACGCTGACGTTGACGAAACAGTCTGCTTCAAAAGAAGGGCATGCGCACTACATGCTCAAGGAGATTCTTGACCAGAAAGAAACGCTATCTGCAACGCTTTCCGTGTCAAAAAAAGAGATTGCCCGCGCCGTGCGAGAGCTTCGCGCGGCGAAAAAGATTTTTATGACTGGTTGTGGGACAGCAGGGCATATGTGCATGGGCGGGGAGTATTTCTTCATTGCTCACGCGGGACGGACTGCGCCTTTTGCGGCATCGTCGGAGTTTGGGAAACTTTTGCCGTTTGTGGACAGGGAATCCGTGGTGATTGCAGTGACCCAAAGCGGGGAAACCGCAGACCTCCTAGAGGCGATAAAGGGCGCAAAGGTGCGTGGTGCAAAAATCATCTCTCTGGTGAACGTACGCAACTCTTCTGTAGAGCGAGAGTCAGACATCACCCTTCCGATACAGGTAGGTGTTGAGAAGGCGGTTGCGTCCACAAAGGCGGCAACGTCACAGCTACTGCTTCTTATACTCCTTGCGTACGCTGTTGGGGGGAAAGAGACGGCCGCGCGGCGGCTTTTAGGAGATGCCGCGCACGGGGTTTCCGCGTGGCTTACCACCGCGCTTTTCAAGAAGATTAAACGCGCCGCGCGGCGGTTCATTACGCGCGAGCACGTCTATGTAATCGGTAAGTCACTGTACTTTCCAGTTGCGCTTGAGGCCGCGCTCAAAATCAAAGAAGTGTCCTACATGCACGCCGAGGGGCTTGCATCGGGGGAGTTGAAGCACGGAACGCTTGCGCTCATAGAGAAGGGGACACCCTGCATGGTGTTTGTGGCGAATGATGCGCATACACATGATGTCCTTGGAAGCGTATCAGAGCTCAAAGCACGCGGCGCGTTTTTAATCGGCGTCTCTCCAGAAAAGCACCCGTCATTTGACGAATGGATAAAAGTTCCCGACCTTAAGGACGCATCACCTCTGACACACATGATAGCCGCACAGATTTTTGCCTATTATCTTTCGGTTGGTCGCGGGCATAACCCCGACATGCCGAGAAACCTCGCGAAAAGTGTGACGGTGAAGTAAAAAACAAGGACAAGAGACACGCGGCTAGAGACAAGAAAAAATAGACCTACTGCTTAAAAATTTTCGTAACGAAATTCCTGAATTTTGAGCGAGACGAAGGCAAAAATTTTGAATAATACCAGTGGTATGTTGAGAAATTTTTGACCAGTCGCAGTCAAAATTCAGGAAATTGCAGTAGAAAGACTTTTAAGCAGTAGGTCTAATAGAAAAAGTGCGTCTTCACAGCGGTTTCTAGAGCAAAAAAATCCCCCCGGTAGTGTCGGGGGGTCTAGTCTCCTCTCGCTTACTTTGTGTTGTGCCTTATCGCCCCAAGCTTCTCCGCCGCCGCTTTCCTCACCTTACTTCCGTCAGGCGCGCCCCAATACACCTCTAGCACTTTTTCACGGGTAGTGGCCGCCGCAAGAATCGGCGTGAGGATCGCCTCAAGCTTCTCCAGCGCCGCTTTCTGAACCCCGCTTCCGTACGGCGCGTACGCATACACTCTCCGCACTTCTTCAAGGGTGGTGGCCGCCACAAGAATCGGCGTGAGGATCGCCTCAAGCTTCTCCACCGCCGCTTTCTTTACCTCGCTTCCTTCCGGTGCGTACCGATACACCCTCGCCACTTCTTCAAAGGTAGTGGCGAGCGAAAGCATTTTCTCCACCACCGCTTTCTGAACCCCGCTTCCGTACGGCGCGTCCAGATACATACCCCGCACTTCTTCAAGGGTGGTGGCCGCCGCAAGACGCGGCTTCAGTATCGCCTCAAGCTTCTCCACCGCCGCTTTCTGAACCCCGCTTCCGTACGGCGCGTCCAGATACACTTTCCGCACTTCTTCAAGGGTGGTGGCCGCCGCAAGACGCGGAGTGAGAATCACCTCAAACTTCTTCTTCGCCGCTTTCTGCACTTCGCTTCCGCGAGGCGCGTACTCATACATTTGCCGCACTTCTTCAAAGGTGGTTGCTCTCGCAAGACGCGATTCCCAAGATGAGTCATCGGCTGTGGAAGAAGAAGAAACAGAACTGCATCCTGCCGCCGCAAGAACGAACACAAGCGCGAAAAGCGCCGACCGTGTCACCATGAACATCCTCTTCCCTTTCATCGTCTCTCCTTATGTAGAGTATTGAGAAAAACAGCGTGAACGTACTCTCTTTGCTATATAGCAATAGAACAAAGTTTTGTCAAATTTTGAGAAGGGAATGCGAAGCGGTTATTTTTTCTCCATTTCACAGAGGTTTCTAGAGCAAAAAAATCCCCCCGGCAGTGTCGGGGGGTCTGGTCGTCTCACTTACTTTGTGTTGCTCCCTATCGCCTCAAGCTTCCCCATCGCCGCTCTCTTCACCTCGCTTCCTTCCGGTGCGTCCCGGTACACCCCCGCACTTCTTCAAGGGTAGTGGCGAGCGAAAGCATTTTCTCCAGCACTGCTTTCCTTACCTCGCTTCCTTCCGGTGCGTACCGATACACCCTCGCCACTTCTTCAAAGGTAGTGGCGAGCGAAAGCATTTTCTCCAGCACTGCTTTCCTTACCTCGCTTCCTTCCGGTGCGTACCGATACACCCTCGCCACTTCTTCAAAGGTAGTGGCGAGCGAAAGCATTTTCTCCAGCACTGCTTTCCTTACCTCGCTTCCTTCCGGTGCGTACCGATACACCCTCGCCACTTCTTCAAAGGTAGTGGCGAGCGAAAGCATTTTCTCCAGCACTGCTTTCCTTACCTCGCTTCCTTCCGGTGCGTACCGATACACCCCCCACACTTCTTCAAGGGTAGTGGCCGCCGCAAGACGCGACTTCAGTATCGTCTTAAGCTTCTCCAGCGCCACTTTCTCCGCCTCACTTCCTTCCGGCGCGTCCCAATACACCCTCGCCACTTCTCCAAAGGTGGTGGCCGCCGTAAGGCGCGATTCCCAAGATGAGTCATCGGATATGGTAGAAACAGAACTGCACCCTGTCACTGCAAAAACGAACATGAACGCAAAAAGCACCAACCATGCCGCCCCAAGCGTCCTCTTCCCTTTCATCGTCTCTCCTTATGCAGAGTAGTGAGAAAAACTGCGTGAACGTACTCTCTGCGCTATGTAGCAAGGAAACAAAGTTTTGTCAAATTTTGCGAAGGGGATGCGAAGCTGTTATTTCTTCTCCATGCGCTCGGAGTATTCGCCTGTTTCGGTGTTCACCTTGATGACATCGCCCGTGTTTATGAAGAGCGGTACTTGTACTATGAGACCGTTTTCAAGAACCGCCTCTTTGGAACCGCCCTGTACGGTATTCCCCTTGTCGGCGGGTTGCGCTTCCTTCACCGCGTACTCTATCTTCATGGGTATTTTGATGCCGATTATTTTCTCCTCTCCTCCGGCCTGCCCCGCCAAAGGCGAGGCTCCGCCAGATGACGGGCCGAGGGAGGAGGATCCGCTGTCGGGGGAAAACATCTGAAATGTTACAGGAAGATTTTTTTTGAAAAAACGTCCGATGTCGCCGACGACTGTTGCTCCGAGCACAACGCGGTCTTTCGGGTTCCCTGGTTCAATGAACGTATACTGGTCGCGATGCGAGAAAAGGAAAATCATTTCCTTATCGTTGATTTCGGCTTCTTTAAAAACCTCATTCTGATGAAAATTGCGGGACACTGTTTTTCCCGTGATGAGATTTCGTATCTTCGTCTGCATGACAGGCTTTCGCTGTTGCATACGGACAAACTGCGCGTCTTGCACTTCGTACGGTTCTCCCTCAAGAATGAAGGCGACGCCTTTTTTTAAATCACTATAAGAAATCATAAATTTGGAATTTGGAATTTGGAATTTGGAATTTGGAATTTGGAATTTGGAATTTGGAATTTGGAATTTGGAATTTGGAATTTGGAATTTGGAATTTGGAATTTGGAATTTGGAATTTGGAATTTGGAATTTGTGTATTATACTATAGTTAATGGGAGAATACAAGCCAACAATAGGCCTTGAAATCCATGCCGAGCTCAACACGCGGACAAAAATGTTCTGTGATTCAAAGAACGACCCTGACGAGACGCGTCCGAACGTAAACATCTGTCCCGTCTGCACGGCGCATCCGGGGACGCTTCCGGTGATAAACAAAGAAGCGGTCCGGCATGTGCTCCGTGTCGGGAAGGCGCTCGGAGGGACGATAGCCGACTTTACCGAGTTTGACCGTAAGAACTATTTTTACCCCGACATTCCCAAGGGGTACCAAATATCACAGTATGAATATCCGTTGGTGAAAGGGGGATATTTACAGATTCCGATTTTTGGTGAGCAAACGGAGAATAAAAATTCCAAATTCCAAATTCTCCCGATGGCAAAGCCATCGAGGATCCTCGGCACAGTCGGGACAAATTCCAACAAAATAGAAATTACGAGAGTGCATCTGGAAGAAGACACGGCGCGGTCAATTCACGGAGACAAGGGGCAAGGGACCAGGGACAAGGAGTGCAGTTTGGTAGATTTTAACCGAGCAGGAGTGCCTTTGATGGAGCTCGTGACAGAGCCCGTCATTACCTCTGCAAAGCAGGCGGGGGATTTTGCGCGCGAGCTACAGCTCCTCGTGCGGTATCTTGGCGCATCAGAGGCAAACATGGAAAAGGGCCAAATGCGGGTGGAGGCAAATGTATCCGTTTCCAAAGACACGACGCGAGGGACGAAAGTGGAGATAAAAAATCTGAACTCATTTCGCGTGGTAGAGCGGGCGATTGCCTATGAGATAGCACGGCAGAGCGAGGTTCTTGAAGGAGGAGGTCATGTGGTGCAGGAGACGCGCGGGTGGGACGAGGGCAAACAAGAGACCTTTTCCCAGCGCATGAAAGAAAGTGCCGCCGACTACCGCTACTTCCCCGACCCTGATTTGCCGAAATTGAAAATCAGTGAGATAGAAGAATTTAAAAATATTGAATTGCCGGAACTCCCGTGGGAGAAACGCACACGGTATAAAAAAGATTACGGGATTAAAGACGAAGATATAGAAGTGTTTGTCGCAGACGACACTCTCGGCATCTTTTTTGAAAATGTGGTTGCGGCGCAGAGAGGCGATGTGGCAAAAGCAAAGATTGCCGCAAACTATATCACCTCCGATGTGCAGGGTTTGCGCGCAAAAACAAGGGCCACTTTCATGATGAGCCCCGAAGCGTTTGCAGAGCTTGTGGGCATGGTGATGGCGGGGGAGATATCTTCGCGCGGAGCGAAAGATATCCTCGCTCTCATGTATACATTGGGCGATGCGCCACGCGCGCTTGCAGAGAAGCACGGGCTTCTCCAGAAAAGCGACAGGGGAGAGCTTGCGGCGATTGTAGACGCTGTGATCGCGAAAAACGCACAGGCAGTGGAGGAATATAAAAACGGCAAAGACGCATCGCTCCAGTTTCTCATCGGGCAGGGGATGCGCGAGTCGCGCGGGAGCGCAAACCCCGGAGTTCTTGGGAAGCTCTTGAAAGAGCGGCTTGGGCGGTAAATAGTATACCCCCAACCAAATCACTTTGGTCGGGGGTATAGTTTGCTGTGTGGAGCGCGGTGTGCTACTCGGCAATCCGCTTCCCAGTAAGCCCGATGTGGAACCACGTGCCGTTTTTCCACACCCTCGCCCTGCCTTCGGAGTACGACCCAACAGAGTAATACCGCTCGGCATACACGGGTTTCCCATCAAGCCCGATGTGGAACTCCTCGCCGTCTTTTCTCACCCACGCCCTGCCTTCGGAGTATGACCCAACGAAGTCATACCGCTCGGCATACACGGGTTTCCCATCAAGGCCGATGTGGAAGTACGTGCCGCCCTTCTCCACCCACGCCCTGCCTTCGGAGTATGACCCAACGAAGTCATACCGCTCGGCATACATGGGTTTCCCATCAAGGCCGATGTGGAACCACGTGCCGTTTTTCCACACCCTCGCCCTGCCTTCGGAGTATGGCCCAACCAAGTCATACTCCTGCATCGTCGTGGTACACGCACCGAGTCCCCACACAAGCACGAAAAGCGCGGTGAGCATCACAAGCACGATTTTCTTCCCTTTCATCGTGTCTCCTTTATGGAAAAGGGTTGGGGAAGTAAAGAAACTGCGTGGAGAGTATCTTGCGTATTTATATCGTAGAAATAGTTGTCTGTCAAGGTTTTTGTTAGTTCTTCTCCATTTCGCAGTGGTTTCTAGAGCAAAAAAGCCCCCCCGACAGTGCCGGGGGGTCTGGTCGTCTCACGCCTACTTTGTGTTGCGTCCTAGTGCTTCAACGCCTCAAGCTTCTTCATCGCCGCTTTCTGCACCTCGCTTCCGTACGGCGCGTACCGATACACCCCCCACACTTCTTCAAGGGTAGTGGCCGCCGCAAGACGCGGCTTCAGTATCGCATCAAGCTTCTCCAGCGCCGCTTTCTCAACCCCACTTCCTTTCGGCACGGCCCAATACACCTCCCGCACTTCTGTAAAGGTAGTGGCGAGAGAAAGCATTTTCTCCATCGCCGCTTTCTCCACTTCACCTTTCGGCACGGCCCAATACACCTCCAGCACTTCTGTAAAGGTAGTGGCGAGAGAAAGCATTTTCTCCATCGCCGCTTTCTGCACCTCGCTTCCGCGCGGTGCGGACGCAAACACCCCCCACACTTCCTCAAGGGTAGTGGCCGTCGCAAGGCGTGATTCCCGGTATGAGCCATCGGCTGTGGGAGAAACAGAACTGCATCCTGCCACGGCAAGAACGAACACAAGCGCGAAAAGCGCGGCGAGTAACAAAGACACAACTGTTTTCCCTTTCATGACTTCTCCTCACGTAAGGTGTTGGTTGAAAGAAAAAGAAACTGCGTGGAAAGTATCTTGCGTATTTATATCGTAGAAATGGTTGTCTGTCAAGGGTTTTGGCGAGTTTGCTTTTTTGTATATTTATGCTATAATTGCCACAGGTCCAAGGTTTTAATGTACTGTATCTTTTCTCACGAAAGGAGACGAAATGTTCCGAATTTTCTTGTCCGTTCTTGCCTGTGGTCTGTTGGCATTGTCCATCACCGCCTGCGTTGGGACTTCAAACGAACCCGTGCCACTGGACTACGATGCCCTCATGGCGCGCGAACAGTACGAGGGATACCGGACGCTTGCTGGCGCCAAGCAGGCACGGCTCAAGCAGATTCAGGCAGAACAAGCGGCACGGAATGCCGAGTTTGAGCGTATCTTCAGACGAGTTCAGGCAGAGGTGGCGTTGGAAAAAGCACAGAGAGAGGCAACCATTCGCGCGAAAGCCGAGCGCGATCAGCGTGTGTTCTGGAGAATCCTGAGCGCTAGTCAACAGGGCACTTTTTTCACCGCGCAGAGTGAAGTCGCCACTGCAGGCACTGAAATAGAAGTACGTAGCGTGCGGCGTTAGCACTGCACGCACAAGCTCGCCCACGTCAGACGTGGGCGAGCTTTTCCTTTACGTGCGGTGTACAATAGAGGAAGAAACTCTTTCTAGTATATCGCAGACAGAGGAAGCCCTATGATTACCGCCCTTGTCGTCGCCGTTGCTCTTCTCGCAGGGATTTTCCTTACGATGGAGATTGTGTTTTCGCTCACCGCCGTGCCGGCCGCCACTGTCATTTTCCTCAGTTTCTTTGTCCTTTCAAAAGAAAGCCTGGAACTTCTAATTTCGCTTCCCTACTTCCTTTTATGCATCTGGTTTCTTGGAGCGCTCTGGTGCGGGGTGTTTCTGCGTTGGGTGTGGGACCGGGGACATCCTTCAAAAAAGTACCGAGGAAAAATCTTTCGATGAAGACAACGAGGATTTTCCCCATCGGCTCCTTTCTCGCGCAGGGAAAGGAGCCTTTTAAAACGAGTACGCTTGTTTCTCTCTACCGGGCAATTTGTTACAATTATCTCTAATGAAAAAGATTTCCGTCGCCATCAATGGGTTCGGCCGTATCGGCAGGTCTTTTTTTCGTGTGGCATTTGCCCACCCCGATTTTGATATTGTCGCAATAAATGACCTCGGAGATGCGGAAAATCTTGCGTATCTCCTCAAATATGATTCCGTGTATGGAAAAAGCGATTTTTCGGTCGCGATAAAAAAAAGCGGCCCCAAAACACTTCTCGTCATAGACGGAAAAGAGGTGGAGCTCTTGCAAAAAAAAGATCCGACGGAGTTGCCATGGAAGGATTTTGATATAGATGTCGTCGTGGAGGCGACAGGTGTCTTTCGGAAGCCCTCTCTCGCCCGTCTGCATCTGCGCGCTGGTGCGAAGCGCGTCGTGGTGACTGCTCCGTTTAAAGACGAAGATGCGCCTACGGAGGCACCGACTGTGCTCATCGGGGTGAATGAAAAAGATTTTTCAAAAGACGAAGTGACTTCAAACGCGTCTTGTACGACAAACGCCGCGAGTCCGCTTGTCGCCATTCTTGATGAAGCAGTAGGAATAGAGAAAGCGATGCTCAATACCGTTCATGGTTATACGAGCTCGCAGTCGCTTGTGGACGGTCCGAGCCACAAAGATTTCCGCAGGGGTCGTGCCGCGGCGGCAAACATCATTCCAACCTCAACAGGCGCTTCGGAAACGGTTGCAAAGGCGATACCACGTCTCACGGGAAAGTTTAAAGGACTTGCGATACGGGTACCCGTGCTTTCCGGTTCGCTCGTTGATGTGACCTTCGTTGCAAAAAGGAATACAACCACGGAAGAAGTGAACGAAGCTCTCCGTGCCGCCGCGAAGGAAGAGCGCTGGGAAAAAGTCTTTGCGGTGACGGACGAGCCGCTCGTTTCCTCTGACATCATCAGGTCCCCCCATGCTTCCATCGCCGATTTATCCTTTACGATGGTGGTGGGTGGAAACTTAGTGAAAGTGCTCGCGTGGTACGATAACGAAATGGGATATGTGCATTCGCTCATAGAGCATGTGCGCAAAGCCGCCCAATCACCCCAAGGCCCGTCCTTGCGGTGAGTTATCCCCACAAACTGGGGATAAATATGTGGATAAACAGGGGTAAGGACCGTCCTTGAGAAGTTTTATGAAAAAGTCCCTGCGCTGATTTCTTTAGCGCGGGGACTTTTGAGGGGATTCTTCGTTCAATCCCACGTTATATGGTTGGCTCCTTGTTTGTCGTTAAAACCGATGGTAAGGGTTACTTTTTTTCCGGCGATTGTGCCCTTGACGTAACCACGAGAGCCACCTCGGGAGGTGCTCGTGACTTTCATTTGCCTCATCATCTCGGGGTAAATTTTTTCCGCCCACTTCAGTAGCTCCTCACCAAAGTCAAGTTCGTGGCTCATACGTCCTCTTTCTGTGCAAAGGGTTAGTGGGTTACACAACTGAAAACAGCGGACACCAGCTCTTTAATCTTTCATCCCCAAAGTAACAAAGATGGAGTAGTAGCGTGTCGGTATTTTAATGTGTGAACACCATTGTTGTCAACAGAGAACGGGGCAATGCGCCTGCGAAACCATTATTTCTTCTCCATTTCACAGTGGTTTCTAGAGTAAAAAAATCCCCCCGACGGTGCCGGGGGGTCTGGTCGTCTCACTTACTTTGTGTTGCGCCTCATCGTCCCAAGCTTCTTCTTCGCCGCTTTCTGCACCTCGCTTCCGTACGGCGCGTCCTCGTACACCCCTCGCACTTCTTCAAAGGTAGTGGCCGCCGCAAGACGCGGCGTCAGGATTTCCTCAAGCTTCTCCCTCGCCGCTTTCTCCACCTCGCTTCCGCCCGGTGCGTCTAGATACACCCCTCGCACTTCTCTAGGGGTAGTGGCCGCCGCAAGAAGCGTCGTGAGGATCGCCTCAAGCTTCTCCTTCGCTGCTTTCTCCACCCCGCTTCCGTTCGGCGCGTCCAGATACATCCACCGCACTTCTGCAAGGGTGGTGGCGAGCGAAAGCATTTTCTCCACCGCCGCTTTCTGCACCCCGCTTCCGTACGGTGCGTTCCGATACACCTCCTGCACTTCTTCGGGGGTAGTGGCCGCCGCAAGATGCGATTCCCAGTATGAGTCATCGTCTGTGGGAGAAACAGAACTGCATCCTGCCACCGCAAGAACGAACACGACAGCGAGAAGCATTGACCATGCCACCCAGAGCATCCTTTTCCCTGTCATCGTCTCTCCTTATGCAGAATAGTGAGAAAAACAGCGTGAACAGCCTCTTTTTACTATATAGCAAGGAAACAAAGTTTTGTCAAGATGCCGTATCAGCGGTTTTTTCACGGCTTACTACATGCTATACTGTATCAATCGTAACGTGTGGAGGGTGCATGCTTCCACAATAATCTATGAGGATAATTCTTGGTTCAGATCACGCAGGGTTTGCGTTGAAGGAGGTGCTTATTGCGTATTTGCGTGAGCGGGGTTTTGAAGTTGAGGATAAGGGGCCGTCTTCGTATGACGAAGCCGACGACTACCCCGACTTTACGGTGCCGGTAGCAAGGGCAGTTGCGGAGGATGCTACGGCCCGTGGCATTATCATCGGCGGCTCGGGGCAGGGCGAGGCGATAGCCGCCAATAGAATTAAGGGCGTCCGCACGACGGTCTATTACGGCGGCAATACTGAAGTTCTACGCATTGCGCGCGAGCACAACGATGCGAATGTGCTCTCGTTGGGGGCCCGCTTTATGTCGGAGGACGAAGCGAAAGAGGCGGTCATGTTGTGGCTTGAGACACCGTTTTCCGGTGCGGAGCGGCATATACGCCGTATCAACAAAATTGATGCGGCATAATTTCCAATTCTCAATATATCAAAAAAGAAATTTTTAAAACTTTATGGAAGAAAATAAAACGACGGAATTTTCTTTTCTCTTAAAACAATCGGGCACGGGCGTTGGTGTGTTCTCCGCTCATGCTATTTTAGCGGGAACATATTTGCGGCTTTTTGGTGCTGATGATGGAAGCGAAGGGATATTTCGTGATAAGAGGGAAGTCCCCGCCCTGTTTCAAGGATATGTGTTGGACCGTCCTGAAGGAAAAGTACTTGCCCCTCGGGATTTCGGACAGATGCACATCGGCTGGTATCTGAATCATTCGGTGTCACCGAGCGCAGAGCACAAGAATCTCCGATGGTATGCCGCGCGCGATATTACAGAAGGGGAAGAAATCTTGATTGATTACAATACCCTTGGGGAGCCAGAATCCGCTCAAGAAACATACTATTAGACTCGTTTGATTTCTAAATCTTAAATCTTACATCCTAAATCTTATATGGAACTGATTCCCGCGATAATGCCACGGTCGTTTACCGAACTGCGCGAAAGCGTGGAGTTCATGTCGGGGCTTGCGGACACTGTACAGATTGACGTTATGGATGGCATTTTCGTGCCGGAAAAAAGCTGGCCATATACTGACGGCGATTATGAAGGGTTCCTTCGTCTCATAAAAGAAGGACACGGGTTTCCTCAAAACGAGTTTGTGGACATTGAGGCGGACCTCATGATTAAAAACCCGGAGAGGGAGGTTCTCCCGTGGATTCACGCAGGCGCGCGGCGCATCGTGGTGCATTTTGAGGAAGTGAGTACGCTTGACCGCGCCGTCTCTCTTTTCAAAGACCAGGCGCCCGCGCGAGAAAGGCCCGACGCTTTCTCTAAGTCGGCGGAGCTTGGCGTCGCGCTGCACATAGAAACACCGCATGAAGTGCTTGCGCCGTGGATACCCGATTTCTCTTTCGTGCAATTTATGGGTATCGCCCGAGTTGGATTTCAAGGTGAGCCGTTTGATGAACGGGTTTTAGAAAAGATTAGTGCGTTTCGCGCGGAGTATCCCGATGTTACAATAAGTGTTGACGGTGGCGTGTCTCTTGCGACCGCCCCGCGTCTCATCGCAGTGGGCGCAAACCGCCTCGTCGCCGGCTCGGCTATCTGGAAGAGCGAAAATATGGAAGAGACGATAGAGCAATTTAAAAAAATAATGTGAACAATTATGGACAAGGAATTAAAGAACGAATTTAAAAAAGTAAACGAAGCGATTGAGGGACTTGCGGCAATGACCGCAAAAGGATTTGAACAGGTTGATAAGCATTTTGAGCAGATAGAAGGGACTATCGGTAATATGCAAGGTGATATAGACCAATTAAGCGTGCGGCTTTCAAGCGTCGGACATGAGGTTGCGGAAATACACAAACACCTTGTGTATAGGGACGAGTTTGACGATTTAATGGGGCGGATGAAATATGTTGAGATTAAATTGGGGATTGAGAGCGGGAAATAAATTAATTACTTCAAACATGGAACACAAAGAAAGATTAAAAGATATAATAAGTCGGCTTCCCTTTACACCAACAGCACCAATTGGGCGTAAGGAATTTTTTATTGGACTTATAGTTATTACTGTAGTCAGTTTTTTGTTTAGTATTGGAATTACAGTTTTGTTAGGAGAAAGCAATATTTTTGTGGTAGGAGCGATTGCTCTTATTGCGTCTTATGTAACCGCTACTTGGTCTGTTAAAAGATTCCTAGATATTAGGCCTGAGACAAAAGCGAGGTTGTTACAAATTGTTTTGTTCGCTTCGTTTCTTGTTCTAAATATTCTTACCTACATTCAAGTTGGTATGTTGAAAGAGCTCAGGGCGTTTTCCGATTATGTTGTAACGCACGGATTGGGTGCCGATGGTGCTCCGGAAGTTAGCGCGTTCACACTTTCATATGGAACTCCAGTCTCCATTGCCCGTGCCGTTATCGGTATTCTGCTATTAATTTTTGTTCTTGTTTTGTTGGTTAAAAAGGGGCGCGAGGTAAAAAATTAAGACATGAAAACAAAACAACTAGCACAATGTGAAGTTGCGGGAATTGCGAACGCGATTAAAGATTGGCTGAACATGTATTCACCACAAGTTACTATTTTACAAGTGAATAACCATCAAGTTATTTGGCGCGAAGAGCAAAATGGTAGTGTAAACAAGTGGAATAATACCGTGTATAACATCACCATAAATTCAAGTAGAGGTAACTTTGAAAGATTGATGGATTTTCACCCACTTCTTGATAGGGGTTCTGTCGCAAGAGAGATTACTAAAGAGTTTTTTGACGAAGTAGATAAGGACAATTTATGTATCTCCACGATGGCACATTAAACAAGCTTGAATCAAAAGCAAATGACGTGCGCATATCCGTCATTGAGTCGCTTCTTGCGGCTGCATCTGGGCATACGGCGGGTCCTTTGGGTATGGCGGACATTTTTACCGCGTTCTATTTTCATATTTTGAATCACGACCCGAAGAATCCGGCGTGGGAGGACCGCGACCGCCTTATTCTTTCAAATGGACACATCTCGCCGGTGCGCTACGCGGTGATGGCGCACGCGGGCTATTTTCCGCTTGAAGAATTACAGACGCTTCGCAAATTCGGCACGCGCCTCCAGGGGCACCCCGAGCGCGAACGACTGCCCGCGATAGAGACAACCTCCGGTCCTCTTGGTTCCGGTCTCGGGCAGGCGGCGGGCATAGCCTACGGTGCGCGCATGGATGATAAAAAATTCCGCGTCTATTGCCTTATGTCAGACGGCGAGCAAGAGGCGGGCAATACATGGGAGTCCGCAATGTTCGCGGGGAAAAACAAACTCGCCAATCTCACCGCAGTGATTGACCGCAATAATATCCAGATAAACGGGCGCACAGAAGACGTGATGCCTCTGGAACCGCTTCGCGACAAATACGAAGCGTTCAACTGGCATGTGCTTGAAGTGGACGGGCACAATATGGAGGAGTTCGTGGACGCAGTGGAGCAGGCGAAAGCTATCACGGAGAAGCCATCGCTTATCATTGCCTACACGATACCTGGAAAAGGAGTCAAAGAAATAGAAGGCGATTATCTCTGGCACGGCAAGCCGCCCAACAAAGAGGAGGGGATGCGATTTTTGAAAGAATTACGCGCGCTCGGAGGGGAGATAAGAAAAGAACATAGATAATTTTCAAGCCCCATTTTTAATTTCCAATAGAATAATGAATCTAAAAGGATTTCAAATGCGCACTCTACTGATTATCGTCGGGGCAGTACTTGTCCTCGTCGGGGGAGTTTTCTTGTATTACACGAAGCCGGTTAATGAAAATAAACCTGCTTTGGTTGATGAGCAAGAGCAATCTCAAACGATGGAAGTATCAACTCCGGCAGAAAAACCTGTCGCGCAAAAAGAAGCACCGAAAGCGGTCGTTACGCAACCGCCCCCAGCCACTCCCCCTCAAGCTCCTGCTCCCGCGCCCAGTACTTGTGATTTAACTCTCCGCCCAAAGCAATTTAACAAAACTCCTTATTATACAGGCCAGCTTTTTGACGCTCACTTCCACGTACCAAATCTTTCCGAAGTCAGCATAAACAAGCTTTTATGCACCTCTGATAAAGAAAAGGTTAAGGGAACAATTCTTTTTTACTGGAATGGTCAGTTGTCATTGGAAAAAAGGTTGGCCGAGGCAGAATCCATAAAGAGTGCTTCTTCGGGGAAAATCCGCGTATTCGTAGCGCCTGTTCAGTACAGCCTGAAAGAATTGGGGGATATCGAATCTGCCCATAAGGGGTTGTTCACCGGCTACGGCGAAATGGCGTTTTACAATCGTGGCGACCCGAGCCAGAGTTATTACCCCAAAAGCCCCGATGCACAGCAGTTTCTTGATATCTACGCCTTAGCCGAAAAAAATAATTTTGTGGTAATGATTCATCCTGACAAGGGTCAGGAACAGGCTATTGAAAACATTCTGCAAAAATATCCCACTGTGAAGTTTTACTTTCACGGGGACGAGATAGAGGGCGCCATTACGGGCTTGATGGACAAGTATCCTAATGTCTATTATTCAATAGACGCGGTTCTCTCACGCCTTCCTTTCCCTCCAGCGGACGCGCTCCATCTATCAAGCTCTGAAAATGAATATGTATCAAAACTAACGCAGAATTTTTCCGCCATATTGGAAGGAGCGGTCAGTGACTGGAAAACAAAAATTGAAACGCATCCCGATAGGTTCACTTGGGGAACGGATAGAGGCGGCGCGACATGGCATTATGGCGAAGAGGTAAGTCGTTTGTTTGAAGAACTATCCAGGGCCTTCATTAGCCGGCTTGATCTTTCGGTGCAAGAAAAGTATGCCTATAAAAACGCCGAGAGCTTGCTTCAGAAATAACAGAACAATTTGCTACTTTGATTTTCTAATTCTCTCTATGCTCAACAAAGCTCAAAAACTCGCCGAAAATATTCTTGATATGAAAGCCGTCAGCCGCGTTCCCACGCGCGATGGCTACGGCAAGGGTGTCGTGGAGGCGGGGGAAAAGGACGAGCGCGTGATGGTGCTGTGCGCTGACCTTGCGGAGTCCACGCGCTCGCATTGGTTTAAAGAAAAGTTTCCTGCACGGTATGTGGAGCTTGGGGTGGCGGAACAAAATCTCGCGACTATCGGCGCAGGGCTTGCAAACTACGGGAAGATTCCTTTTATTTCCTCCTACGCAGTATTTAGTCCGGGCAGAAATAATGAACAAATCAGGACGACCATCGCGATAAATAATGTACCAGTGAAAATTGTGGGTGCGCATGCAGGAGTATCGGTGGGTCCCGACGGGGCGACGCACCAGGCGCTTGAAGATATCGCGCTCATGCGTGTGTTGCCGAACATGATGGTCATTGTGCCCGCGGATGCGGAGGAGGCGCGGAAGGCGACCTACTCCGTGGCGTTTACCGGCACTCCTGTCTACTTGCGCCTTGCGCGTGAAAAGACACCGGTTTTCACCACCGCGGACTCACCTTTCAAAATCGGAAAAGCGAACGTGCTTTGGGAAACAAAAGACCCCGAGGTGGCAATCATCGCCTGCGGCCCGCTTGTGCATAATGCACTCCTCGCCGCGAAAGCGCTTGAAAGTGAAATCAGGACTGTCGTGATAAACAGCCACACGGTGAAGCCATTGGACAGAGAGACAATCCTCCGCTATGCGAAAGAAACAGGCGCGGTGGTAACGGTGGAGGAACACCAGGTCGCAGGGGGGCTTGGCTCGGCCCTTGCCGAGCTTCTTGCCGCAGAGTTCCCTGTTCCAATAGAGTTTGTCGGTGTCCGCGACCAGTTTGGGCAGTCTGGGGAGCCGGATGAGCTTATAGAACACTATGGAATGGGGGTAGCGTCAATTAAAAAAGCAATTCAAAAAGTTTTAGCGAGAAAATAGGTAAAAATTGTTCAATTGCTAAATGGTTACATTGTTGAAAATAATATAACAATTTAACAATGAGCGAGCCTTTAAGCGAGCGATAACAATATAACAATTTTTCTATGAAATTTGACGACTATCAAAAAAAGGCAAAGGTGACCGCGCTCTATCCGAAGATACAGAAGACGTTTGTCTATCCTGTCATCGGGCTTGCGGGGGAGGCGGGGGAGCTTTTGAATAAAGTGAAGAAAATTTTTCGTGATGACCGCGGGAAAATTACTTCTACGAAAAAAGAAGAAATCGCCGGAGAGCTCGGCGATGTGTTGTGGTATGTCGCGCAGATAGCAACAGAGTTTCACTTATCGCTCAAGGATGTCGCACAAGCCAATATTGCAAAATTAAAAAAGAGGCAAAAAGCAGGGTCGCTCCATGGGTCGGGGGATGCTCGGTAGAAAGAAATTGCGTGGGATTTTTTAAAAATAGAACGCCCCGCCACATTTGATGTGGCGGGGCTGCGTTCTTCACGGTTGGTTCACGTGAACGAGGATTGGGAAATTGCGCGGGGTTTCCTTGGCGAGCCATGTCCAAGGGTCTTTGTACTTGTGCGCGTTCCCGATAACACCGTTCGCATGGGTTGCGTCGTGCTTCTTCATCCCATTGTATTCCCAACCCACTATGAATTTCTCCATATGGTTTGTCGGGATGCCCACGTCTCTTGTTTTCCAGAGTCCGAACAACCGTGTCCGTGTGACGGCAGGCGTGAAGCCGGCGTTCCCGTTACACCAGAAGCAGTAGTGGGAGTTCCTGCGATCCTTCATTTTTTCAAATATCCATGGACTGAAAAAAAATACCGATTTCCCCTCTCTTCTACTTTGATCATGTGTCTGGATGACCATGGCAACATCGTGCATGATTCCCCCATAGTTTTGATTGTGGAATGTATTGTTGAGTCATCGTAGTCGATTGCACTGCTTACAGTATACATATTCTATACTGTAAGTCAATATCTCTTGCCTTTCTACCTAAACAGTGGTACAATTCCGCAAGGGCAGTAAAGGTATTTTCACAACATCCTTGAGAGGAGGAAAACGTGAAAGCGAAAGGCAAACCTACACCCCAGAGTTTTCAGGGGCAAGTGGTGGCGGCGCTCGCTCGTTTTAAGCAACGGCGCGCCGAAGGAAACCCACAACTTCTCAAAATACTTGATGAGATGTGCGCGGGAAAATCTCCACGCCAGGCCTTGCCAGTAGGGTTTTCCACGCGAGAAGAAGAAATTTCTCTATGAGGAATCCCTCCGGTGTTTTAGGCGTTCGTGTCATGCCATTACCACACCGGCTAGGCACAATGCTCCGCCTTTTGTACAGACGGAGCTTTTTTCTTTTCCCGCGCGAAACCCGTTACTAAGGGGGAGAAAATTTTAATAATTTTTGCTATACTATAGCGGTCTCCTTTTTTTGGCAGATACAGAGAGTTTTTCATATGCGCTCAGAAGATATACGCGCGAAATTTTTAGAATTTTTCAAAAACCGAGGGCACGCGGTTCTTCCGTCTGCCTCGCTTGTGCCGGAGAACGACCCGACGGTACTTTTCACGACCGCCGGCATGCAGCCCTTGGTACCCTACCTCATGGGTGCCCCACACCCCCTTGGGAAGCGCCTTGTGAACGTGCAAAAATGTGTCCGCACGCAGGATATAGAAGAAGTTGGCGACAACACGCACGACACTTTTTTTGAAATGCTCGGTAATTGGTCTTTGGGCGACTACTTTAAAGAAGACGCCATTAAATGGAGCTACGAACTTCTTACCTCAAAAGAAGAAGGGTTTGGGATTGACCCATCACGGTTCTATATCACGGTCTTCAAGGGCGATGAAAATGCGCCAAGGGACGACGAAGCGGCAGACATTTGGAAACGTATCGGCATCCCTGAACACAGAATCTACTATCTCGGCGCTGACTCAAATTGGTGGCCCGTAGTAAAAGGAAAAGACATGTGGACTGGCCCGACGGGACCTGATACCGAAATATTCTACGATGTGACGGGAACGCTTGGTGACCTTTCTCACGAGGAGTTCCTCAAGGCAGATGAGGAACAGAAGATTGTTGAGATTTGGAACGATGTCTTTATGGCGTATGAGAAGAAAGACGGAACGATAGTCGGGGATTTACAGTCAAAAAACGTGGATACTGGCGCTGGGCTTGAACGGCTCGCCATGGTGCTCCAAGGCAAGAATAATATTTTTGATACAGATTTGTTTGCGCCGCTCATGGAAGTCATCAAAGAACAAACTGGGAAGGAGCAAGATAAGCGTGCGATGCGCATTGTGGCTGATCATATTCGCACGTCAGTTTTCATGATTGCAGACGGTGTGTCTCCCTCTAATACCGATCAGGGGTACATTCTTCGCCGACTTTTGCGCCGTGCCGTGCGATATGGTGACGTGTTGGGGCTTCAAATTGGGTTAGGGCCAGTTTATGCTGCAGTTATGCATAAATACGCCGATATCTATCCGGCACTTAAAGAAAAGGAAGGGACGATAGCGCAGGAGATATCTAATGAAGAGGAACAGTTCCGAAAAACGTTAGAGCGTGGGATGAAAGAGTTTGAGAAAATAGAGTGGGTTGGTGTAGCAGAAGAAGAAATTACAGAAAAGAAGGGTTCGTTTGCAGCGCACGCCGCCCCCATGGTGCCTGGGAAGGTCGCCTTTGATTTATATCAAACTTACGGTTTCCCAATAGAACTTACAAAAGAACTCGCCGCAGAAAAGGGGTATCTTGTGGATGAGGTTGGATTTAAAAGGGAAGTGGAAAGACACCAAGCTCTCTCCCGCACAGGCGCGGAAAAAAAGTTTAAGGGCGGGCTTGCGGATACCAGTGAGATGTCAGTGAAGTATCATACCGCGACGCATCTGCTCCACAAAGCGCTCCGCGATGTCCTTGGGGAACATGTCTTCCAGAAAGGTTCTAACATCACGCCGGAGCGGCTTCGCTTTGATTTTTCGCACCCGCAAAAAATGACGGCGGAGGAAATAAAGAAAGTTGAGGAATTGGTAAACGCAAGGATACAGGATGCACTCCCTGTGTCGTACGAAGACCTTCCGCTTGAAGAGGCGAAGACGCGCGGAGCGATAGGGCTTTTTGAGGAGAAATACGGCGAGAAAGTGCGGGTCTATCAGATTGGCGAAGGTGAGGAGAAATACAGCCTGGAGTTTTGTGGCGGACCGCATGTAAAAAATACGAGAGAACTCGGACACTTCAGAATCCTCAAAGAAGAAGCCGTCGCGCAGGGTATACGGCGCATTAAAGCAGTGCTTGAATAGGGAACTGTCTCCCAAAACCATATCGCTATGTGGTATTCTCAAAATATACCGTGTTCGCCGTTGGTTTTTATGCAGTAGCAAAAAAGCGCTAATGCGCGCAAGAAACAATAGAAAATCTATGAGCTCGCCTGAAAGTCGTCAAAAAAAAGTTGAAACAACAGAAAAAATGCCGCCTGCCTGGCTACTTTTGAGGAAAGAGATTCTAGAACAGATTCCATCAAAACTTGAAGGATTGCACACTGAAAACGTGCGCGCTTTCTTTGAGTCCTTTCCCGGAATCGTGTTAAACGAGTGTGTGATTTTCGACGAGGAAGATTTACCAAAGCTTCGTGAGCTTTTGGTTCCATCTGGTCTTCTTGATGAAGATTCGTTGGGTGAGAAGAAAGCAGATGGGTGTTTTGTGGCCGAGATTAGATTGTCCCTAGTGAAACGCTTACGGGAGTATGAGGCGGCAAACGGCACGATTTTTACGGAAGGATTGTTGGTTCATGAATTAGCGCACAGTTCAAGCGAATATGCTCAATATATTAAACCTTCCCCAACGTTATACGCAACTCCGCGAGTGGGATTTTCAATCTTGACAGAAGGATTTGCCACTCATCGGGGCTCATTTTTGGAAGAAGGATTTGCGGACATGTTGCGCGGACAGTATGTGGAGGAGTATGCAACCGATGAATGGAAAACAGCAACTCAAATCCCCGAACTTGGTTCGCACTGTTCTCCGAACACGTGTGTAAACGTAACTACAAAAATAGGATATCAACATCTTTTGCCCTTAAAGTATTTGTTTAGGAATCCTAAAACACAACGGATCGGATACACTACCTCTTCTCCGGCAGCATTCGGAATGGAGCTTCTTGCGCGGAAAAACGATGAACTGTATCCCGCCATCCTCTCGGCTCGTCATGACGTAGAAAGTTTGCGTGATGTGGCGAGAATCATAAATGATATAAAACCTGGGTCATACAGTTTTCTACAAAAACTAAAGTATTCCAACGAAGATTTTGAGCGCGGACTTAGATATATTATAGATGAAATATACAACGGAACAGTAAGACTGAACGAGAAGAGCGAGTTCGCAGACTAGGTCGTTGTCGCTTGCTTCTCGCGCGTTTATCTGTTACTATCAGCCCCATGAAAACGAAGGAGACAATCAGCACGAATCCATCATTGATTGAGCGCATGTTTGAAGCAGGCGCGCATTTTGGCTATTCCCGTTCCCGTCGACATCCTTCTAGCACGAAGTTTCTCTTTGGTTCTAAGGGTGGCTCCGACATCATTGATTTAGAGAAGACACATTCCCACTTGGGGAAGGCGCTTGATGCGGTTCGCGAATATGCCGCCAAGGGGAAGACCGTTCTTCTCGTGGGAACAAAGCCCGAAGCGCGCGAAGCGGTTAAGGAGATAGCGACTGCACTCGCTCTCCCGTATGTCACATACAAATGGATTGGTGGTACACTCACAAACTTCTCCGAAATCAGAAAGCGTGTGGAGCGTTTGCGGATGCTTAAGGGACAGAAGGAACGTGGCGACCTTGATGTCTATTCAAAAAAAGAGCGCCGCGACTTGGAAGATGAAATAACGCGCCTAGAGAGAAACTTCGGCGGAGTGGTAACACTTGAACGTATTCCCGAGGCGCTTTTCGTGATTGACCCACGGCACGAAGATACTGCAGTCACCGAGGCAAAGAAGCTCGGGGTTTCCGTCATCGCGCTTGCAAACTCCGATTGCAACGTAAAAGATATTCAATGCCCCATTCCCGGCAATGATTCGTCCCGCTCAAGTATCCGTTTTTTCTTGGAACAGATGAAGAGCGCTTTCGTTGACGGTACGGAGAGAAAAGAATTCGCAAAGGCAACGGCGCTTGAAGCGGCAAAGAATGCAGAGCTACTCGCCACGCAGGAAAAAGAAAAGGTAGTGGCACATGCGAAAGAAACATCCGAAGATGAACAGTAAAACCACCCTTGTCTCTCTGAAATGAGCGAGTTATACACGACGTTATGATTACCACAGAACAGGTAAAAGCTCTTCGCGATAAAACAGGCATCTCCATAATGCAGTGCAAAAAGGCGCTTGAAGACGCAGGCGGAGACGAAACCAAGGCACTCGCGCTTCTTCGCCAAAAAGGCACGGAAATCAGTGCAAAGAAGCAGTCACGGACTTTGGGTTCTGGTGTGGTGGAAGCATATATACACACAGGGTCAAAAATCGGTGTTATGGTGGAGCTTCTCTGCGAAACTGATTTTGTCGCGCGAAACGAAGCCTTCAAGGTGCTTGCGGCAGATATTGCGATGCACATCGCCGCGATGAATCCCGTGTCTATAAAAGGTGATTCAGAAGAGGGTGCCGCGCTCCTCGCCCAGCCATTCATAAAAGACCCTTCGCAGACGGTTGGTGCGCTCATAGAGCAGACAATACAAAAATTTGGTGAGAAAATAGAAGTCGGGCGGTTCATCCGATACGCCGTGCTTGAGTAATCTCTCTTTTGTTATTCGTATGTCCGTTTTTCCCATCCTTGCAATCGCGAGCCTCGCTTCGGCAGTAGCGGTGTTCGCTCTCTTTGCGTATCAACTGCAGTGGATGAAGAAAATCCGGCTCTCTTTTCCGGATATAGACGAATCCGCGTTTTTCGTTGCTCTGAAGAAACATCTCGGGAGCGGCAAAATAGAGAAAAAGGTGTTCGCATGGCTTGACGCTTTTTTTGTGGCAGTGCTTCGGGTAGGGAGATGGCTTCAGGCGCATCCGGCGATGTCAAAAGTAACGTCAAAAATAAAAGACCGCGCCGACCGTCTTTTGGGGAAAAATCTGGTGATTCCGGAACGGGAAACGTCGTCTGTGTTTTTGAAAAACATTTCTGCCTATAAAAAGAAGATGCAAGAAAGTCGCGAAGGGGAGACGGAAGAAAAGATTGATAAACCAGAAAATATGCCTGGGTAGCTCAATTGGCAGAGCATCGGTTTTGTAAACCGAAGGTTTGTGGGTTCGACCCCCACCCCAGGCTTCGTAAGATAGTTTCCTATTTAGAATAACAGAGATCTTTTATGAGCCCATTTTTTGGTGGGCTTTTTGATATAATAAATTGGGGTGACTTATGCACATTACCTCAATCTCCCATGCCATGTTAGAATTTACTCGTGTTCATGTAAACAATCAAAAAAGTAGCTATGGAGTGAAGTCCGGTGTGAATCCGGCACTGTCGCGCAACGGTTATTCTTCATTTTTGAAGAAAAGTCCGATCCTCCAAGTCTGAGACAAAAATGTCTCCTACTCATGCCCGCGTAAGGTATTTTTAATTTTCACTTCCCATCTCGGGGATTGCGATAAAAACAACCGGCGCGCGCCGGTTATTTTTATCATTTTTAAAGTACATGCTATGCCAATGCTCGAGATAAAAAAGAGAAACGGGAACATTGTTCCTTTCGACGCCGGAAAGATTGCTACTGCAATAGCAAAAGCTTTTACTGCTTTAAATGAACCGCTTCCCGAGGACGCACTCCTTGATATGACCAAGGATATTGTTAGAACCTTGGAAGATAGATTTCCGGAACAAGTTCCTTCGGTCGAGCATGTGCAAGACTTTGTTGAGCTAGCTCTCATGAAAGCAGGGTTTCTCAGGGTCGCAAAAAATTACATTGTTTATCGTTATGAACACACGAAAATCCGTACCGAGAAGAAACGGGAATTCCTAGAAAGAATAGAAACCAAAGGATTTACCGTACGTACTCGAAACGGAAGCGACGAAATCTTTTCCGAAGAAAAAGTCCGCGAGGTACTTGCGGTATTTATAAAGGGTCATGAATCCATGATCGATACTGACCTAGTTCTTACCCAGCTTAAGTACGATCTTTATGAAGGTATTACAACAGATGAAATAGCGCGGTCGCTTACGCTCGTCATGCGCTCGATGATTGAGCGTGATCCGGCCTATTCAAAAGTTGCAGCACGAATGCTTTTGGCTCGGATGTATGTAGATGTGTTTGGTCACGGATACGATACTGCTCGACTTTCCGAAGAGCACTCGAAAATATTCATGCGCAATATCAAAGACGCAGTTACGCGTAATCTGCTTGATGTCCGAATGTTTGATTTTGACCTCGTAAAGCTTGGTAGTGCGTTACAACTGGAAAATGATGATCTCTTCGAATACATGGGCCTTGAAATTCTGGTCTCTCGCTACTGTATGGAAGACACGGAGGCAAAAAAGCCACTTGAGACTCCGCAGATGTTTTGGATGCGTATCGCGATGGGGCTTTCGCTCAATGAGCCGAAGGAAAAGAGAACGGGCACGGCTCTTGAGTTCTATGACGTGTTATCTAATTTCTACTACACTCCTGGTGGTCGTACGCTCTTTCAGGCAGGCGCGGTAAAAGCTCAACTCTCAAATTGCTTTCTTAATGTCGTGCCGGATTCGCTTGATGCTATATTCAAGTCTTTTTCTGACAACGCCCAGTATCTCAAGTGGTCGGGTGGCACAGGAACGGCATGGAGCAAAGTCCGGGCTACAGGCTCTTTTATTAAAGGCACTGGTGTAGGGAGTCAGGGAGTTGTCCCATTTCTCAAAATTGCGAATGATATCAATATCTCGATCAACCGTTCCGGTAAGCGGCGCGGTGCTGGTTGTGTATATCTAGAAACATGGCATCTCGATATAGAAGATTTCCTCGAGCTTCGTAAAAACACAGGGGATGAGCGTCGTCGAACGCACGACATAAATACCGCTAACTGGATTCCGGACCTTTTTATGAAGCGTGTCCGCGAAGGCGGTGAATGGACACTCTTTTCGCCTTCCGATACTCCCGATCTACCGGAACTCTACGGCAAGAAATTCGAAGAACAATATGAAAAGTATGAAGCAATGGTTGAGCGCGGAGAAATTAAGCTCTACAAGCGTATTTCCGCGGTCGATCTCTGGAAGAAAATGTTGGCCATGTTGTTTGAGACCGGGCACCCATGGATCACGTGGAAGGACCCAAGTAATATTCGGAGTCCACAAGATCATGTCGGGGTGATACACAACTCAAATCTCTGCACAGAAATAACACTTAATACAAGCACGGACGAAACCGCAGTCTGCACTATTGGCTCCTTAAACTTTGCAAAATTTATTCATGAAGGGACATTCGATAAAGACCTCATAGCTCGCGTGACGGAGACAGCAATGAGAATGCTCGATAATGTTATTGATCTTAACTACTATCCGACCGAAGATGCGCTACGTGGAAACATGCGTCATCGTCCCGTCGGATTAGGTATCCGTGGTTATCATGATGCGTTGTATCTTCTTGGTATCCATTTCGATTCGCCTGAGGCGCTTGATTTTGCAGACGAAAGCATGGAGATCGTCGCATACAATGTCATTCTTGCCTCAAGCAAACTCGCCAAAGAAAAAGGAACTTACGAAACCTACAAAGGTTCGAAGTGGGATCGGGGCATCTTTCCGCAGGACACCATCGTTTTGCTTGCAAAAGAGCGCGAGGAAGAAGTGAATCTCCCTACGAACGGAAAGCTTGATTGGACTCCTGTGCGTGAGCATGTGAAGAAATACGGCATGCGTAACTCAAACACGATGGCTATAGCGCCAACTGCTTCGACGGCGAATCTTGTTGGATGCATTCCGTGCGTAGAGCCGATCTACAAAAATATCTACGTGAAGTCAAATAAGGAAGGTGACTTTGTTGTCGTGAATAAATATCTTGTCGATGATCTCAAGATGCTTGGGTTATGGAGTGACGGCATGTTGAATAACATTAAGTATCATGACGGCAGCATTCAAGAAATCGCAGAGATCCCGACTGATTTAAAAAGAAAACACAAGGAAGTGTTTGAAATTGATGGGCGCTGGCTCATTGAGGCAGCTGCCAGGCGTGGTCGTTGGATAGACCAGTCGCAATCTCTCAACATTTTCTATTCCGGCAGTTCAGGCCGCGAACTTTCGGAGCTTTATTTCCTTGCCTGGAAATTGGGGCTGAAGACTACGTATTATTTACGTACTCTTGGCGCGTCACAAGTTGAAAAAGCAAGTGTCTCGACCGCAGAGTTCGGCACGACCCATATGCGGCAAAAGACAGTAATACCAACTGAATCTCCGAAATCAAAAATTGCTCCTGCCTTCCTCGCAAAAGTGGCTGCGGGAGAAGCCATTGGTATATGTGAATCATGCGAAGCATAAAATAAAAACCAACATGCCAATAACCAAAGGAGCGAAAGCAGTTGATATAAACAAGCGCAAGATAATAAATGGCGGGGATGCAGATGTCATGCAGCTCTATCCCATGCGCCACACCTTTGCGTGGGATGCGTACATGATAGGAAATGCGAATCATTGGCTTCCGACCGAGATCTCCATGCAGCGTGATATAGAACAATGGAAAAGTCGCGATGCACTCACACTGGACGAAAGGAAAGCCTTCGAAGTTGTTCTCGGTTTTTTTACGACTGCTGATTCCATTGCCGCAAATAACGTCGTGCTGGCACTCTACAAGCACATTACCAGTCCCGAGTGCCGCATGTATCTATTGCGCCAAGGATATGAAGAAGCGATTCACACTCACGCCTACCAGTACATTGTTGAGTCGCTCGGTATGGATGAATCCCGTATCTTCAATATGTACCGTGACATCGAAGCCATTTACAACAAGGATAACCTTGTGCTCAATCTCAACGAGGGTATTTTCGACTCTGCCTTTAAGACTGGTACCTTCGAGAACGATCAAAAATTCCTTGAAAACTTGTGCGTCTTCTCTCTCATCCTCGAAGGCATTTTTTTCTATTCTTCTTTTGCTGTTATGTTCGGATTCCAGCGTCAAAATAAACTGACTGGGAGTGCTGAGCAGATTCAATACATCATGCGTGACGAGTCACAGCATCTCAACTTCGGCATCAATATGATTAATGTCATTAAAGAGGAGCAGTCGGAATTATGGACTAAAGAATTACAACAGCGCATCATTGAACTCGTGAAGCGAGCTGTGGTGCTTGAGTATACCTTCGCAACCGAAGTCTTTCCCCGGGGTATCTTTGGTATGAATGCACAGGGCTTCAAGCAATACATTGAACACATCGCTGACCGTCGCCTTGAGAGGGTGGGGCTATCTCCCCAATACAACGTTGAGAATCCATTCCCGTGGATGAGCGAAGCGGTTGACCTCAACAAAGAGAAAAACTTCTTTGAGACGCGCGTGACGGAATATAAGACGGGAGGAACATTAAGTTGGTAATGAAGGCCTAACTTTATTTAAAAATCAGAACGAGGACGGCGCGGGATTCCCCCCCCCAACCCCTTCCACTTTTTGCCTGCGAGCTAAAAATGAGTAGCCCCGCCACACTGCCCGAATATCTTTACGGGCAGAACCCCGAAAGAAAAACACCCTTTCCTTTTTCAAAAGAAATTTCACCCCCGCCAAATCAGAAATGCAAGGAGTGTTTTTTCTTTCGGGGTTTCCGCCGAGTCCGGGAGGCGGCTTGTAGAAGAAATTTTTTCGGCGCGCGGACGGACTTCCGCGGAGCGTTTTTTTGAGTTAGAATGGGGTAGTATGCAGGAAAAAACGGCGCAAGGACATCTTCATCCGATTTCTCAAATGATACGCGAAATAAACGCGATTTTCTTTGACCTTGGGTTCGCGTTTATAGAAGGTCCCGAGGTTGAGACGGAATACTACAATTTTGACGCATTAAATATCCCTAAAAATCACCCCGCGCGTGACATGTGGGACACCTTTTGGTTGAAGAGCGACCAAAAGGAAACCCCAAACCCCAAACCCCAAATTCCAAACAAATCCGAATTTTCAAATTCTCAAAATTCAAAACAGCAAAGAGCATTGCTCCGAACGCACACGAGTCCCGTGCAAATCAGATATATGGAAGCGCACAAACCGCCGCTCCGCATCATAGTACCAGGCAAGGTGTACCGCCATGAGGCGACAGATGCGACACACGAAGCAGAGTTTTATCAGCTTGAGGGGCTTGCGCTAGGGAAGGACATCACGCTTGCGCATTTGAAGGGGACTCTGGAGGAGTTCTTTAGGAAGTTTTTTGGCTATGAGGCAAAGGTGCGCTTCCGCCCGAGCTTTTTTCCATTTGTGGAGCCGGGAGTAGAGGTGGATGTGGAATGTTTTAAATGTGAAGGAAGCGGCTGTGCACTGTGCAAACGTACGGGGTGGATAGAAATCATGGGCGCGGGGATGGTGCATCCGAAAGTGCTTTCGGGTGTAGGAATAAACCCGAGAGAATGGCAGGGGTTTGCCTTTGGCGTGGGGATAGAGCGCCTCGGGATGCTTAAGTATGGAGTGGACGATATTCGTTTGTTCTTGAGCGGGGATTTGCGATTTGTTAATCAGTTCTAACGCACATCACAGACGATTTCATTGTTATATTGTTATCGCTCACTACGTTCGCTTATTGTTAAATTGTTGGAAAACAATATAACAATTTAGCAATTCAACAATTTTTTTATGTTGTTTTCCTACAACTGGCTACAAACCTATTTTGAAAAAAAACTTCCACCGCCGCAGGAAATTGCGGAGCTTTTGATTTTTCACGCACTTGAAGTGGAATCCGTGACGCCAGAAGGGGATGATTGGATTTTTGAGCTCGCGGTTCTTCCGCACCGGCGGCACGACTGTCTCTCGCACCGCGGTATTGCACGGGAAATCTCGGTACTTGCCGGTGTTCCCATGGCACACGACCCGTTCCAAGAGAAAGTCCCTGCGTGGAATACACCCATAGGACTCACCGCAACGGTGGAAAACACAGATGGATGCCCGCGGTATATGGCGGCACTCATGCAGGGGGTTGCCGTGGATGAATCACCGGACTGGCTCAAGAAGCGTCTCCGCGCTGTAGGACAAAAGCCGGTAAATAATATCGTGGATGCGACAAATTACGTGATGTTCCATCTCGGTCAACCACTCCATGCCTTTGATGCAGGTTTGTTTTCGGCAGAAGGAGAGCTCCGAGGAATCGGTGTGCGAGACGCACAGAAAGGGGAGCGAATCACGGCGCTTGGCGGGCAAGAACATCTGCTTCAAGAAAACGATCTTGTCATCGTAGACGGTATGAGCGACGCGCCGATTGGTATCGCGGGCATAAAGGGGGGGACAGCGCGGGAGATTACCGTCCACACGAAAAATATCATTATTGAGTCGGCAAACTTTAATCCTGCGCGCGTGCGACAAACGGCGATGCGTCTCGGTCTCCGTACCGACGCATCTCTGCGCTTTGAAAGCGGGCTTGCGCCGGAACAGGCGGAATATGCGCTCCGAGAGGTGGTTATGCTTATAGAGAAGCTCACCGGCGCGGAACTTCTCGGTGTATCTGACATAGGGAAGTGGCAAAAAAAAGTAGCACCCATTCCCCTCTCCGCAGACGAAATAAACAAGCTCCTTGGGACGAATATGGACATTGGTATCTTGAAAAATGTGCTTGAGGAATTGCGGTTTGAGTACACGGAACAGGGAAAAGAAGTTCACGTGACTCCCCCGTTTGAACGCCTTGACGTAGAGATGAAAGAAGACCTCATAGAAGAAGTGGGGCGAGTATACGGGTATGAGAAGGTAAAGGCAGTACCTCTTCCGAAGGCAGACGCCTCCCCTGCCGTGAACAAAAATTTTTATTATATGGGAAAAATCCGCGATATTCTCGTGGAACGAGGGTTCTCGGAGGTGTATACGCACGCGATTGGGGCGGAGGGTTCAGTAGGGCTTGAGAATCCACTTGCAGAAGACAAACGGTTTTTGCGTGACGGCCTGGCGAATAGTCAGTTTGATTCATTAGTTCTTCAGAACGAAAGAAATAAAAAACTTTTTGATGGAGGAACAATAAAGATTTTTGAAATGGGAAAAGCGTTTAGAGAAAAAGACGAGCAGTGGGAATTGGTACTAGGCAGTGAAAGTGAAAACGAAGTCAGAGACGCAGAAATGGCGCTTGCCTCGTTTGGAATCTCCTCTCGAGGAACTGGCGGTGTGGTGGAGAGGCACGTGCTCATGATTGAGGCGCTCCCCGAGCCGCCGCACGCATACGAACCATACAAAAAATCAGAAATAGAGCCACGATACCGTCCCATTTCTGATTTTCCGCCCGTGTTTCGTGATATCGCGGTGTTCGTGCCCAAGGATGTTACAAGCGAGGCGGTGCGCGAGATTATTGTGCAGGAAGCAGGAGGGTTGCTCGTCAGCGTGCGGCTTTTTGATGAGTTTAGAAAAGACGGAAAAATCTCTTACGCATTCCGACTTGTATTTCAGTCGCACGAGAAAACGCTTTCTGATAACGAAGTGAATGAGATTATGGTTCGTATAACGGGAAACCTCAATACAAGGAATGGTTTCTCGGTGCGGTAAATGATACGATGACCGTGTATGGAAGAAGCACCGAAACTTGAAAAGTGGCCTTTTAAAAAAGCGGAGCTAATGGTTGAGGAGCCACGTGTGGATAAAAGTTTTATGATTAGTTTTGACGCCAAGGATAAAAATCAAAACAAGGCGTATAACCGAGCCATAGAAAAGATTTGTCTCGAGCACAAACTAAACCCATTCCACCAATCCGGTTCTCACGATTCGGTAGGGTACCAGGCATGGGAAATATTTACAGAGACAAACAGAGAGGTGCTTCTTAATCTCATCCCAGAGATACAGGCGCGTGCGGAAGAAATCCACAACGAGCGAAGAAAATTAGGTCTTCTTGAAACAGATACATGGTAAAGTTACTGTAACTATATGATTAGTTTTGAAGGATATAAAAAGGATAAAGAGAACAAGACACCTCCTCCCGAAACAAAAGTTCCGGAGGGCTTAAGTCATTTTGCCAAGAATAAGAAAGAGGAAAGGGATGATCCGACCTCACGTCTCAAGCGCAAGCGCGATGCCCTTCGGAATGAACTGCGCGAAATAAAAGACCACCTCAACACTTTGCCGGGGTACAAAGAATATGAGGACCTCGCGTGGAGGCGCGAGGAGGGTATCTCAAAAGAGGAACTTTCTGCCGAATTTACCGCACTGAATGTGCGGTTTCCCGGGATGCGTGAAGAAGTGAAAAGAGCCGCCGAGCAAGCGCATGTACGACAAGACGAACTAGCGCGGATAGAAGGAAAACTTAGCGGGGATTCTGGCCTTAAAAAAGCCGCCTAAATGACCGAAACATATCCCCTTTCGCACCTTGTTCTTCAGGGGATTTTTTGATATACTTAGGGCTTAAAGATATGGCGCATTTCTCTCGTTACCTGCGTCGCTTAAGCACTCGCCGTATACTATTGATACGTCTTATGCTTTCGCTTCTTGGCGCCTTGAACTGCATCCATCCCTACAAGCCCCCAACAAATAGTGAACTATGGCAAAAGAGGCAAAAAAATCAGGGTACAAAGCAGAGGACATCACCGTCCTTGAGGGGCTTGAGCCGGTGCGTCGGCGCCCGGGTATGTATATCGGGACGACGGGTCTTGAAGGCCTCCATCATCTCATCTGGGAAGTGTTTGATAACTCCCGCGACGAAGCAATGGGCGGTTTTGCTGACACCGTGGAAGTCGTCCTACTCCCTGGCAATCTGATTCGTGTCACAGATAACGGCCGAGGCATTCCTGTTGATATACACAAGCAGACAAAAGTGTCTGCGCTTGAAACCATCATGACGACCCTCCATGCTGGAGGGAAGTTTGGCGGCGGCGGATATAAAATATCCGGCGGTCTTCATGGTGTCGGTGTCTCCGTGGTGAACGCGCTTTCGGTGTATGTAAAGGCCGAAGTGCACCGCGATGGTGGCAGGTGTGTGCAGGAATACAAGCGTGGGAAACCGCTTGCCAAGGTGAAGCGCACTGGCCCGTCCGACAAAAATGGCACCATCATCACCTTTGAGGCGGATAAAGAAATTTTCCCAGAGGTTGCTTATAACTGGGACAAAATCGTTGCGCATCTCCGCCAACAGGCGTATCTCGTAAAAAAGTTTAAAATCACTGCGATAGACGCGCGGGGATATGAAGGGAAGATTGACCCAGACTCTGTGTTTTATATGAGCGAAATGGGGCTTGAAGTGCCGCGAGTTACTTTCTATTTTGAAGGAGGTCTTGCCTCAATGGTGAAGTTCTATAACGAAGGAATGAAGTCGGTGCACAAGAGTATTTTCTATGTTGAAAAGACAATCGCGACGAGAGAGGCGGCGGGGAGCGAGAACGCGGCAATTGCCCCTAAAAATGAGGAAATCATCGTAGAAGCATCACTCCAGTATATTGACGATATTTCTTCCCGAGAACTTGCCTTTGCAAACAATACGTACAATCCCGAAGGAGGGACGCATCTCACGGGTTTCCGTACGGCGCTCACACGAACGTTGAACGACTACGGCAAAAAGAACGGTCTCATAAAATCTGCCGAAGATACGCTTTCAGGAGATGATGTGCGCGAAGGACTCACTGCGGTGGTGTCGGTAAAGATGCCCGAAGTGCAGTTTGAAGGACAGACGAAGGCGAAGCTCGGAAGCGTAGAGGCACGGAGCGCTGTTGAAAAAGTATTCAGCGATGCGTTCGGAATGTTTCTTGAAGAACATCCCGACGACGCGCGGGGAATTATCGGCAAAGTGCTTTTGGCACTTCGCGCACGCAAGGCGGCAAAGGCGGCAAAAGATAGTATCTTGCGCAAAGGCGCGCTTGAAGGGTTCACTCTTCCAGGAAAACTCGCTGATTGTCAGACAAAAAGCGCCGAGGAAGCGGAGCTCTTCGTAGTGGAAGGGGATTCCGCAGGAGGATGTTGGAGCGGTGACACGAAGGTCGCGCTTGCAGATGGAAGAGATGCGACTTTTAAGCAGTTGCTTGAGGAACATAAAGCTGGCAAAAAAAATTTTTGTTACACGATGCGCGAAAATGATCATATGGGCATAGCCCCGATAACGAATCCACGGCTTACAAAGCGTGATGCCGAAGTTATTAAAGTGATTCTGGATAATGATGCTGAACTAATTTGTACTCCCGATCATCGGTTTATGCTAAAAGACGGGACGTATAAAGAAGCCCAGTTTTTAACGCACGAGGATTCGCTCGCACCGCTATACAGAAAGTTGTCTGAAGTTGGCGGGCGGATAACTATAGGCGGATATGAGATGGTGTATGATGTGAGGAAAAATTTCTGGATTTTCACTCACCTCCTCGCAGACGAATATAATCTTGAATCAGGGATTTACAGTAAGGAAAGTGGCGACCATCGCCACCACAAGGATTTTAATAAATTGAACAACAACCCCTCTAACGTGACGCGGATTACCAAGGAAGAACACCTTGCGCTGCATCGTAGGCACGCACACCGCACGCTTCATCGTCCCGAAGTTAAAGAGAAATGCACGGCAATAAAGCGCACGAGCATTTATAGGGAAAAAGCGCGGGCAAAAAGCTTGGAAAAAAGAGAACTTTTCAGCGAAAACGCTAAAAAACAGTGGCAAGACGCGTCATACAAACAATATATGGCAGAGAAGTTTTTGGAGTTTTACAACACTTCTCCGGAATACAGAAAAAGAAACGCGGATGTATTAGATAAAGCTCAAAGAAAATATTGGGGCGAAGAAATACACAGAGATGCGGCGGCGAGTCGCGTCGTAGCTTATTTTGACAATAATCCTGAAAAAAGAATTGAGCTTTCTCGTACAGCAAAACTGCAATGGGATAATCAAGAACTTAGAAACTGGCGCCGAGAGGAGACGAGAAAACAATGGACAACCGAATTTCGGGAGAAAAGAAAAAGAGCATATAGCCAAACGTATCTCAAAAGAGCGTTGGCAGCGCTTCATAGCATCTACACAACCGAAGGGGTGATTAGTAGAGAAAAATATAATGACATAAGAAAAGACACAAACGACAAAACACTCATTAAGTATGAGACAATTTGCCAGAGATTTTTTGACGGCAATGAAGAGCGTCTGGAGGATGCGGTAACCCATTTTAACCATAGGATTAAAAGGATTATTTCTCTTACGCAGAAGATGGATGTGTACGACTTAGAGGTAGAAGGAACACACAATTTCGCTCTTGCCTCCGGTGTTTTTGTGCATAATAGTGCCAAGATGGGGCGCGACAGGCGCACACAGGCGATTCTTCCTCTCTGGGGTAAGGTTTTAAACGTGGAGCGCGCGCGGTTGGATAAAATAATTGCTTTTCGCGGTATTAAAGAACTCGTCATTGCTCTCGGCACCATGATAGGTGACACGTTTGATATTAGTAAGCTTCGGTATCACAAGGTTATTCTTGCGACCGATGCCGACGTAGACGGCGCGCACATCAGGACGCTTCTTCTGACGCTCCTTTATCGCTATCTTAAGCCGCTTGTGGAGGCAGGGCACGTCTACATCGCAACACCGCCGCTCTACAAGATAAAAGAAGGTGCGAAAATAGTGTACGCATACTCGGATGAGGAAAAGGCGCGCGTACTCCGTGCGATGGGACACGATGTAGAAAAGGCGATGCAGATTGTCGTAGAAGAAAGCGATACTGCCGAAGGGGAGGAAAGTGTGGAAGAAGGGAGCAAGCCCGCCTCAGATGAATCTTTGGCGGGCAAGGAAAAGAAGCACAAAATGGTCATACAGCGCTACAAAGGTCTTGGAGAAATGAATCCCGATGAACTCTGGGAGACCACCATGAATCCTGAAACACGGACGCTAAAGCAAGTGACGGTGGAGGATGCTATTGATGCCGACCGCGCCTTTGACGTGCTTATGGGCACAGATGTTCCGGCGCGCAAATTATTCATCCAGACTCACGCCCGCGAAGCAGAGTTGGATGTATAATGTGGGATTAGAAAGGCGAGATTGAGATATAATACTGCTACTATGCTTACTGACCAAGATATTCAAAAACTTAAGAAAGTAGTTGCAACCAAGGAAGATTTGAAAGAAGTCCATGCCGAAATCAGCGGTCTTCGTTCTAACACCGAAAAGGGGTTTGAAGAAGTCCATGCCGAAATCAGCGGTCTTCGTTCTAACACCGAAAAGGGGTTTGAAGAAGTCCATGCCGAAATCAGCGACCTTAAAACGCTTGTACAGAGCCTCGCTGTGTCTGTGGACGGGCTCGCCAAATCGGTTGACGATTTACGGATTGAATACGCAGCTGTTCTTGGAAAACTTGATCGTCACGAAAGATGGATTAAACAAATTGCCGACAAGATAGGTGTTCATCTTGACGAGTGGTAGATTTTTTCTGCTGAATTGTTGTCTAAATCGTCGTCGGTGGTATAGTAAAACAGTGCGATACACATGAACGTAGAGCCCCGTTGCATGATTGCAACGGGGTTTAAGAAAGAGGTTTGTGGATGTCCAAGTTTTTGATTGCCAAGTTAGGGATTTCTTGGAGGGCACGGGAGAGCGGTTCGCTAAGCTCGGCGTGTTCCCACGCGGCATCCCACAAAGAGATGTGTTTTCTCCGTGCGAGAGATAAAAGCTCATTCTGTATGAGCCCCAGTGCTTTCTTGTATCCCGCTTTTTCCAGCACACGGGCAAATTCATGAATGCTTCCGGCTGGTGCTCCCATGGGGAACAATCTCCTTGTCTAGAGTGATGAACGTCCTCTAACTACAACACTACCACAAAAAAAGAGAGATGGAAGGAGCGTTATTTTTTTTCTATTATTTTTGCGACGAGTTTTTGTATAAAGGCGTCAATTTTTTCTGTGCCGAGTTGGCCATCCCCGCGGGATTCTACCATGACGAGGTCCGCATCTTTTTCTTTGTCACCAAGAACAAGGAAGTACGGAGTTTTTTCAAGTTTTGTGGCGCGGATGCGCTTGCCGAGAGTCTCACCGCTTGCTTTCAGTTCCGCGCGGATGTCTGCGGAGCGAAGTTTCCGGACGATTTCTTTCGCATATTCTTCGTGTGCTTCTCCCACGGGAATGACGGCTACTTGTACAGGAGAAAGCCACAGCGGGAACGCGCCTCCATAGTGCTCTATGAGCGTGGCGAGGAAGCGCTCAAGAGAGCCCATGATTGCCGCATGGAGCATGACGATACGCTCCTCCTCGCTTTTTTCATTTATACAGTAGAGGTCAAAGCGTTCGGGGAGGTTCATATCAAGCTGAATGGTTGCAACCTGCCACTCTCGCCCGAGCGAATCGTGCGCGACGAAGTCAATTTTAGGGCCGTAGAAGGCCGCTTCACCGGCGACTTCCGTGGCGTGCACGCCTTTACCTGAAACGATACTGCGGAGTTCATTTTCCGCTCTCTCCCACACGTCCTTCCCACCCAAATATTTCTCCGGCTGTTTTGGGTCATGTAATGAGAGGCGCACGTCAAGGGAAAATCCCGCAGTTTTCGCATAAAACTCGTCCACGATATCCCAGATTTTTTCAATCTCCTCTTTTACCTGTGAGAAACGGCAAAAGACGTGTGCATCGTCCTGCGTGATGGCGCGTACACGTGTGAGGCCCGAGAGTTCTCCGGTCTGCTCGTCGCGATACACCTTGGTGGTTGAGGCGTAGCGCTGGGGAAGCTGGCGGTAGCTCCAGTTCTTTCGTTTGTAAATCTGCGTGTGGTGCGGACAGTTCATCGGCTTCATGGCGAACTCGTGTCCCTCGCGTGTGGACACTTTGAAAAGTTCTTCTCCAAACTTTTGCCAATGACCGCTTGTCTCATAGAGGTCTTTTTTCGTGAGGTGGGGGATGTCCACCTGCTCATATCCGCGCACCTTGCGGAGTTTCCAGACATACTCGTCCAGGAGATTTCTTATGAGCGTACCCTTGGGAGTAAAGAGAGGAAGACCAGCACCCACAAGGTCGGAAAATACAAAAAGGTCCAGCTCTTTGCCGAGTTTTCGGTGGTCACGTTTCTCTGCTTCCGCAAGCATCTTTAAATGCGCGTCTAAATCCTCTTTGTTTTCAAACGCAAGACCGTAGATACGGGTGAGCATCGGGTTTTCTGCGCTTCCACGCCAGTAGGCACCGGCAATTTTTGTAAGCGCAAATCCATGTGAGTTTATATCGCGCGCGTTTTCCACATGCCCCCCAGCGCAGAGGTCGGTATACGAGCCTGAAGTATAGGTGGTGAGCACTTCGCCTTTCTCATGAAACTCTTCGACAAGTTCTTTTTTGTAGGGCTCGTTCCCAAAGAGCTCTCGTGCCCTGGGGAGGGTTATTTCTTCGCGTTTAAACTCGCCCCATGTGGAGAGTATCTCCAGCATCTTTTTTTCTATCATGGGGAGGTCGGCGTTAGAAATTGGTTTCTTAAACTCAAAGTCGTAATAGAAACCGTTTTCTACCGCAGGGCCGATGGCACGCTTTGTGCCAGGCCAAAGCTTCGTCACGGCCGCCGCCAAAAGATGGGCAAGCGAGTGGCGAAGCGGGGAGAGATTGTTGGGATTTTGAGCCATACCGTACAGTACATGGTATGAGATTTTAGCATTTTCTGCAATAGAATAGTTGTAAGTATTCTCCAAATACTTGACAATTATTGAAATAAGAGATATGTTCATTCTAGTTCTTGTTCTCTGAAGCGTCTCTTTTTTCGCCAAGCTTTCCCTCTATATATGGGAGGTTTCTAATGGAACTGTTGATGGAGTGTAACAATGCGTACGTTGTCGGCGGTTGCCCCGGGCCTTCGCAAGGAGGCGATTCGTCATTTCTTGAGGCGAGGCCCGTTCTGTCTTCCGAAGGCGGTCTGCTCTTTATTGTGCATCACTACGAAGCGGGCGTTCTTCCGGTGGGGGACAGAATTACTCCATATAAGTGGGAAGTGGTCGGGGGTGAGTACGGAGCGTTCAAGCTTAAAGAGCGTATCCCCTACGTTCCGACTTGTATGTTTTGGATATTCAGAAAATCCTTTTCGGAGCTTATGCCCGATGTGTTGACTGCGGGTGAATTCAGGGCATGCGCGCGCGGCCCGCTCGTTCTTCCCGAGTTTGTGGAGGAGATATTTTTGGTCAACGAGAGTGTGGCAGCAGTGCTCCGTGCAGGCTGGATAAAAGAAAGTTTCTCTAAGGCATGGGACAAAGCCCTCGCAGAGAACTGGGCAGACGCACATCGGTATGCAGATCTTGCGTTTGTCATGAAGGGCGGTTTTGATCTCGCGATCTTCGTTCTTGTCGTTATCGCAACCGAAAAAATCTACGGCAAAAAAAGGGCCGAATGGGAAGTTTCTTATGCGCGAAATTCTTGCGGAGCTGCGTTTATCGTAGAATTTCAGAAACAAAAAGAGCGAGTTTTGGAAGCACTCGCGGCAAAAAACCCTTTCCCTGCGCAATGAAGAGTCAATCCCTCGTACCATGTGTGCGAGGGATTTTTAAAGTCCCTTCACCTTTTCCACAATGAGCGAGTGGTCGCCTTTTCTTTTGGAAACCTTTCCTTTTATGGCGAGCCCCCTGTCTTCTTCAAAAAAGCTTTTATATTCGGTGTAGGCACGAGGAAACACCACGGCTTCAATAGTGTCGTTCAAGTCTATGAGCTTCACAAACGCCATAGGTTCTCCTTTTGCGGTGAGTATGGTTCTTACTTCCGCGACCATGCCGCCTGTCACCACAGTCGCTCCCTCGGGGAACCTTTTTACTTTTTGAATCGGTGTTTTTATCGCCTCCAACTGCGTCCGATATTCATCCAGCGGGTTGCCTGAAAGGTAGAGTCCGAGAAGTTCTTTTTCCCATTTGAGCATTTCTTTGCGCGTGGCGGGCGGGGTGGCACGCAGATGGAGCTTGGGTGTGGACACCTGACTTTCCATAAGACCGAAGAGGGAGTTTTGTTTCATCGCGGCGCGCGAATACTCTTTATTGTACGCAAGGATTTCCTCCATGTTAGCGACGCATGCCGCGCGCTCGGCGAGCGCGTCTACCGCGCCGCACTTTACAAGCGACTCAAAGGATTTTTTGTTGAAGTTTCTGTGTTGGATGCGCTCTATGAAATCTGCAAGAGAGGCATATGGTCCACGTTCCTCGCGCTCGTGTATAATGGCATCAGCGATTTCTGTGCCGAGATTTTTCACGGAGTAGAGTCCAAAACGGATTTCTTCTTTTTTTGTCTCGGGGTCTTCTATTATGGAGAAATTTCCCGCACTTTTGTTGATATCTGGCGGAAGCACAGGAAGTCCCATGCGCGCGCACTCGCTCATGGTCGCCGCCACCTTGTCTATATCACCTGATTCTGTGGTGAGCACCGCCGCCATGTATTCGGCAGGATAGTTTGCTTTGAGGTAGGCGGTCTGATAGGCGACGCGGCCGTAACTTGCCGCATGCGAATTGTGCACGAAGAAATTGTCAGCGATGAAATTTTCCGGGCCATGGACCGACAGGTCGTATGTCATTTCTCGACCGTCATATTCAACCGAAACGACCTCATCCCAGAATATATCGGATCGCGCGTGAGCGAGGAGGATAGACGAATGCAGTGCGGTACCGATACTGTCAATAGTTCCGCGAGTGAAGCCGAGTTTGCGCACATCAACGCTAAAAACTCGTTCAGACAGTCCTGTTACGGATGCAAGGGTTCTCACGGACGCGCCCGTTCGCGCCATTTCATCTCTAATGGCTTGAAAGATCTCTGCGGGTACCGTATCTCGTGTCCCGCGGCCGAGATTATTTGCGCGCGAAGCACTTTTTTTAACCAGTGTTTCTAAGGCGGCGCTTTTCTTTCCTATAAGATGCCGACCGATATGCTCCTTGAAATGTATCAGGTTTTCCTGTCCGCTCACGACGATTGTCCAGCCCGTTTTATGACCGCCACGATAGCGGAATGATTTCGTGTGAATCGTGCTCACTATGCCAAAGCGCATGAGAAGGTGCTGGACATCGTCAGCAAGTCGGTGTGAACTGGTGGCGTAAAAGGTTTGGTAATCAGTGATATTGACACAGCCATCGCCCTGCCAAAGCTTGCCGAGGAAGCATGCGACAGAAGGGTTGTTGGCTGAAAAGATATTGTCAGGGACATATTTCTCTACGGCCCGCTTGCCATAAAGACCCAGGGTTTTAATCCAGGAAAAAAGACCATTCCCCCCCCCACGCGCTTTTATGCCGACATAGACGCTCGCCGCGCTTTTGCTCCGATCAATGGTCGTTTTTGTATTAGAAAATTTTTGTGCGGCGCATATAAAATCTTGCAGTTCGTCTTCTTGCGTCGAGTAAAAGTAGATACCGTGGGGGTGGCAGAGGTTGCCCTCGGCAATGAGGTAGCCAAGCGCAGCCGCTTCATATTCAGGGATAAAAACCGCTTTCATCGGCTCCGGCAGGCGTCGAGGTACGGCGACGCGCGTTCCCGCTCGGAGTTTTGATAATTCAGTCCAACCGTGCCATGTGTAGAGCGGGTGATTGGCGGTTGCGCGTATCATGCGGCCGGAACGCGTAACCATGAGGTACACGGGCTTGACGCCGTTTTCAAATGGTTTCGTTGCACGGCTCGTGACGATTTTTTGACCAGCGCTTAATGCGTAGACAAGCGGACTTTTTTGTCGAATTAACAATGACCTGACTGTTGTCGGTATACCACTTTCTGCGTCGGCGACGCGCGCTGATGCCACCAAGCACTTATTAAATCCATACGCGGCGAAGGGCTCTATGAGATGCCACAATTGCTCCGCTTTTTCTTTGTTGAGCCCGTGTTCCACAAACCCCCTCAAGAGCTTTTCTTTCTGTGCTTCCATTTCCGCGGGGATTTTTTTCCCCATTGCTTTGCGAAGCTTGTCTGCCTCAAGCCATGAATATCCACCGAGTTTTATCGCAATCATCAAGACATCATCTTGGTAGGTGATGACGCCGAAGGACTTTTCAAGGATCTCTTTGAGGCGCGGGTCAGGATAGGAGATAAGCTTTGGGTCGTTCTTTCGCCTCACGTATTCGGGGATTGATTCTATGGGTCCCGGACGATAGAGCGCGACCATGGCGTTTATGTCCTCAATACGGGTGGGCTTGAGCTCCATGAGATAGTGGGTCATGCCGGAGCCGTTCAGCTGAAATGTACCCATCGTTTCTCCTCGTGCGAGCATTTCAAATGTCTTCTTGTCGTTGAAGGGGATGCGTTCAATGTCAACCTCTTCTCCGCGTCGTTCCTTGATGCGCCGCACGGCATCTTCTAGAATGGCGAGGTTTGCGATGCCCAGGAAGTCAAATTTGATAAGCCCCGCGTCCTCAATGGCGTGCATGTCGTACTGCGTAATGACCTTGCCACCCTTGGGGTCGTGCTGTACCGGCACAAAGTCGGAGAGGGGAGTCGGGGCAATGACGACACCCGCCGCATGGACAGAGATATGTCGCACGCAGCCTTCAAGTTTTTTCGCCATGTCTATGATTTCTTTGGTGAGCGGCTCCTTCTCGTACATTGTCTGGAGCTCCGGCGTAGTCTCAATCGCGCGGTCTATAGTCATCGGGAAGCCCTGTGCGCCGAGAGGAATGAGTTTTGAAATGCGGTCACCCGCTTCGTAGGGGTGCCCGAGCGCACGGGCGACATCGCGCACGGAGCCACGCGCCATCATGGTGCCGAAGGTGCCTATCTGCGCCACCTTGTCTTCGCCGTATTTTCGTCTCGCGTATTCTATGAGTTCGTCACGACGGTTGTCGGCAAAGTCCATGTCTATATCTGGCGCTGAGGGGCGTTCAGGGTTTAGGAACCGCTCAAAGGGCAGCCCGAATTCAAAAGGATTGACCTTGGTAATGCCCGTGAGGTAGGTGACGAGCGACCCTGCGACAGAGCCGCGAATGTTTGTGTAGATATTATTTTCTTTTGCATAACGGAGGAGGTCGGCAACGATAAGGAGATAGACGGAAAACCCTTTGTCTTTGATGATTTTGAGCTCATACTCAAGACGGTCGGTGACTTCCTTCGTAAGCGAAAGGCCGCGGGGCGCCACGCCCCCATAAGCAAGACGGCGGAGTTCGCCGTCTTCGGTGGCACCATCGGGGAGCGGAAGATTGGGGAATACCCATGAGCCAAGAGTGAGCTTTAAGTCGCACATGCTGGCGACCTTAAGAGTATTTTCCACCGCCTCGGGGATGTCCTTGAATTTTTCTTTTGCCTCGTCGGGACTGATGAACGAGAAATCATCCCCTTCGCCGAAAAGTCCCGAGTCACCGATATCGGTGCCTGTTTGCACGGCGAGGAGCGTGGCGTGGGCCTTCGCATCGTCAGTGTGGAGATAGTGTGAGTCCTGGGTGCCGACGAGGGGGATGGAAAGCTTCCGCGCGAGCGCTACGACGCGCTCGCGCACCTTCTCCACGTCAGGAATCTTCGGATGGTGCATGACCTCAAGAAAATAGTTTTCTTTGCCGAAAATGTCTTGATATTCGCGTGCGACGGCTTCCGGACGGAGAGGGTCGCCGCCCTGTATCGCACGGGAAAGTTCACCCCCGAGACACCCAGAAAGACAGATAATACCCTCGTGGTATTCGCGGAGCAGATCCTTATCCATACGGGGTTTGTAGTAGTACCCTTCAAGATTTGCTTTAGTGACGAGTTTAATGAGGTTCTTGTAGCCGGTGAGATTTTTTGCAAGAAGCGTGATGTGGTATCGTCGGTTGTCCACATTTGGTTCTTTGTCAAAGCGTGTTCTCACCGCGACATATCCCTCCACCCCTATGATTGGCTTCACACCTTGGGCGATACATTCCTTATAAAACTCAATCGCGCCATACATGTTGCCGTGGTCGGTGAGTCCGAGGGCGGGCATGCCAAACTCTTTGGCACGCCGTACCATCCCCTTGATCTTTGAAAGACCATCCAAGAGGGAGTAGTGTGAATGAGTATGTAAATGGACGAACGAAGACATAATAGTGACAGTGTAACATGTCGTAAGCGTTCTTTAATTTCTAATATCTAATTTCTAATTTACCTAATTCTAATTAAACCCCAATGACCAAATTCCAATTCCCAATTAAACGCCAATCAAAAAACTCAAATGAACAGCTTTTGGGATTTGTGGTTTTGGATTTCATTGGGCATTGAGCATTGGGGTTTGGGGTTTTATTATGTGAATTAGAAATTATTAAGTGTTGAGATAGTATATTCTATACACACACTACCCGTGCGAAAGTATAAAAAATTACAATTTAAATGTCTCATTGGTGTTGATGAAGCGGGGCGTGGGCCGCTCGCGGGACCGCTTTCTCTTTGTGCGCTCTTTGTGAAAAATGTGCAAACGCTTGAATGGTTTGTGGACATAAAAGATTCTAAAAAACTTTCCGAAAAAAAGCGCGAATGGTGGTTTACAAAAATAAAAGAAGCGGAAGCGGAGGGACTCCTCCGCGCAGAAGTTGTTTTTACGGACAATAAAACGATAGACGAAAAGGGGATGGGGTATTGTCTCAAGGAAAGTGTGGCACGTGCGCTTGCGCCGTTTGTCGGAGAGAAAGAGAAAACCCTTGTGCTTTTGGACGGGAGTTTATACGCACCCCGCGAGTTCCCCCATCAGAAAACCATCATCAGGGGCGATGAAAAAGAACGTAGTATCGCAATGGCTTCTGTTCTGGCAAAAGTGACGCGCGACAGGGAAATGTGCCGCTTGGCTAAAGAATATCCAGAGTATGGCTTTGAGGCACACAAAGGGTACGGTACTAAGGGGCACTATCTCGCGATTAAAGCGCACGGTGTATCGGCTGTTCATAGAAAGAGTTTTCTGCAAAGAATCTCTAACTCAAATTCCAATGACCAAATCCCAATTCCCAATCAAACCCCAAGCAAAAAACTCAAATGAATAGCTTTCGGGATTTGTGGTTTTGGATTTCATTGAGCATTGAGCATTGGGGTTTGGGCTTTGTTTTTGCACCACTCCCACCCCGCTTCCCCTTCTTGCTCCAAAACCATCTGTGGTGTATAGTACTAGGGTATGGTAGTACGAATGAGACATACCCGAGGGCATACCCGAAATCGGCGCTCCCATCATGGAATAGAGGGGCAGGCGCTTTCAAAATGTGCATCCTGTGGCGCGTCCCATGTGCGACATCGCGCATGTGCGGCATGCGGCACCTACAGAGGGCGGCAGGTGTTTAGCGTCGCAAAGAAGCACGCGAAGACAGAGAAGAAAAAGAAGGAGAAAGCAGAAGCGGGGAAAGCGCAAAATTAAAAAGCGCAAAGCGTAAAGGTAAGGTGTCGCCAAAGGCGACCCGATAGTTTTACATTTTTCGTTTTACGTTTTGCATTTGAAACATGTCGAGTAGGCACCTTGCAAGAAGCATAGTGATGCAGACCCTCTTTGAGTGGGATTTCAACGGGTGTCACGATGCTAAAATAGAAGAGATTTTGGAGCGGAACCTCCTTGAGTTTGCGCCTGGCGAGGGCGACTTTTCCTTTACCAAAAATCTCACCAAGAACATTCTCAAAAAAAGAAAGGCGATAGACGCGATTATTGAAAAAGCGGCACCGGAGTGGCCGATAGACAAAATTTCTCTCATAGACAGAAACGTACTCCGTATCGGACTTTTTGAACTCCTCTTTGCAGATAGGGGAGAGGTGCCTCCAAAAGTTGCCATCAACGAAGCGATAGAACTTGCCAAAACATTTAGCGGCGACACAGGAGGAAAGTTTGTAAACGGTGTACTTGGCGCGGTGTACCGCGAGCTTGGAGAACCGGGGAAAGAAGATGTGGGGAGGAAGTTTGACGCAAAAAAGAAAAATCTCGTAGATATCACCAAACTCCCCCTGGAGCGCCTTGGGGGTGCGGTGGTGTATGCAAAGAAGGGCGGGAAAATCTATCTTGCACTCGTGCACGATATTTTTGCGCACTGGACGCTTTCCAAGGGCAAGCTTGAGGGAGACGAGTCCGAAGAAGAGGGTACGATACGAGAACTCAAAGAAGAAATCGGTGTTGATATCACGATTAAGAAAAAAATCGGAGAAAACGAATATATCGCCTCCGACCCCGAGCGCGGGAAAATCAGAAAACACGTATCCTATTTCCTTGCAGAAACTCCTTACAAAGAATTGACGCTCGGCACTTCTGGCGGGCTTGATGATGCACGGTGGTTTCCCCTAGAGGACGTGCCGGAGCTTGCGCTCTATGACGACGTAATCCCTTTGGTGACCAAGGGCATAAAAATGATACCGAAGTAGAAAAATTTCAGATTTCAGATTTTCGATTTATGAACAAAGAAGAACTGAAAGCAAGGACAAAAAAGTATGCGTTAAGGATAATCAAACTCGTAGAAGCATTACCTAAAACAACAACAGGACGAACAATCGGAAACCAGCTCATCCGTAGCGGTACCTCCATCGGAGCGAACTACAGGGCGGCTCTACGGGCGCGTTCAAAACTCGAGTTTATCGCAAAGTTAGGTATTGTGATTGAAGAAGCGGATGAGAGCGCGTTTTGGCTGGAAATAATTATAGAAAACAAACTTTTTAAAAAGGAATTAGTAGGGTCACTTTTGCAGGAAACGAACGAACTAGTCGCAATTTTTGTTACCACCAGGAAATCTTCAAAATCTTAAATCGTATATCTTAAATTATTATGGATTTCTCACAATTTGAAAAACGAACGGGAGTTGTATTCAAGGATACACGTTTTTTACTGCGCGCGTTCACCCATCGTTCATATTTAAACGAACACCCAAAAGAAAAAATAGAGCACAATGAACGATTTGAATTTTTAGGTGACGCCGTGCTTGAACTCGCGGTCACGGTCTATCTTTTTAACAGATTTCCCGAAAGACCCGAAGGGGAGCTCACCGCTTTCCGCGCGGCACTGGTGAATACCATGATGCTTTCAGACACGGCGCTTGAACTCGGTTTTTCCGATTTTCTGCTTCTTTCGCGTGGAGAAGCGAAAGATGTGGGGAAGGCGCGACAATATATTCTTGCAAACACCTACGAAGCGGTTGTCGGGGCTATTTTTCTTGACCAGGGATATAGAGAGGCAGAAGCGTTTATTGCGCGGACTCTCTTGGGACGGCTTGATAGCGTATTAGAAAAAGGGACATGGCAGGATGCAAAAAGCAGTTTCCAAGAAAACGCACAGGAAATTCTTTCCGTAACTCCCTCGTACAAAGTATTGAGCGAACTAGGTCCTGACCATGACAGAGAGTTTACCGTGGGTGTATTTCTGGGTGAAGAAGAAGCGGGTAAGGGTGAGGGAAAATCAAAACAAGAGGCGGAACAAAATGCCGCACGGAATGCGTTAGAGAAGAAAGGGTGGAAATAGAGCAGAAAAATTTCAGATTTCAGATTTTCGATTTATGAACAAAGAAGAACTGAAAGCAAGGACAAAAAAGTATGCGTTAAGGGTAATCAAACTCGTAGAAGCATTACCTAAAACAACAACAGGACGAACAATCGGAAACCAGCTCATCCGTAGCGGTACCTCCATCGGAGCGAACTACAGGGCGGCTCTACGGGCGCGTTCAAAACTCGAGTTTATCGCAAAGTTAGGTATTGTGGTTGAAGAAGCGGATGAGAGCGCGTTTTGGCTGGAAATAATTATTACGACAAGCGAGGGGCAAAGTGAAAAAGTGTTTTAACTTTTTCACTAACTCCCTGCGAAGTCGTAACAAAGGGTTTAAAACCCCGCCCCTGGGGGCGGAAAAGAGTGAGCGACCTGTGGTGAGCGTTGTCGAACCAAGCGAACACAAAACGGGTGCAGGGCTTGCCCTGCGGTTAAAACCCTTTATAGAAAACAAACTTTTTAAAAAGGAATTAGTGGGGTCACTTTTACAGGAAACGAACGAATTAGAGCCTATCTCAAAATTCGCTTTCGAGCCGAGAGACGTGATTTTTATGGCGAAACGGGAGGTGGAGGGCGAGGAATATCGAGATATTTCGAGCCCGAACCGAAGCGTTACAGCCAAAAATCGCG
>Ga0209542_10001116_pt1 | contig 64071 bp, 51 predicted proteins | sample RifCSPhighO2_01_FD_184028 | JGI IMG/M metagenome (GOLD analysis project Ga0209542, IMG submission 184028) | Soil microbial communities from Rifle, Colorado - Rifle CSP2_plank highO2_0.1 (SPAdes) (version 2) | ecosystem: Environmental > Terrestrial > Deep subsurface > Rock core/Sediment ...
GCATCGGCGGGCGAGAGCACTCGCTTCTGGTCTCTGGCTGCAGCCCATAGAGGTCGGATTCCGGGAGTCCAGAGTTCCGCGGAGTCAAGCTCGGGCATGTTGCGCAGAAGCTGTGCCTCTTTGGCGGAGCAGATGATGGCGTGGCCGCCGAGCGACACGAAAGTACGCGCAAACTGCGGGACCTTGATGTCTGCTGCTGCCCCGAAGATCTCTGTGCATTCCGCATCGTCCAGCGAAGTCAGGACGGTAACGCCCAAGACCCTGCTTTTGCCCGCTGCCTCGACGGCGGCGTGTATGGATGTCCTGCCGGTTGAAGCGTGCAGATTAAAGTAAGGCACTTCGAATGGCGCGATTGCCTGTACTGCCTTTTTCACGGTTTCAGGGATGTCGTGCAGTTTCCAGTCTACGAACAGCATCGCGCCGGCGCTTTGCAAGGCTGCCAGCACTCTTGGCGTGCCTTCAGCATGCAGAAGTTCCAGCCCGACCTTGAAGTAGTCCACCTCCTTGTGCAACGCTTCCACAAGCCGCAAAGCCTGTGAAAGTTGATTGACATCCAAAGCAACGGCGATCCTTGCTTTCTTTCCGCTCATGACGATCCTCCTTTTGTGATATAAGGGTGCGAGCGAGCTTCAAATGGCTCTGGAATATATTAAGCTTTAAGTTGTGAGAAGGCAAAAGATATTCACGCGACAGGAGTTTAAAGTAAAGGGGTCCAGTCGGAGATTGGGGTAACGTTATTGGTTATGAAAGCAATGGCAAAAAGGTAAATTGGGATAATTAACAAGGCCATGACCCAACGAAACTCTCGGCTTGTTAACACTTTGTTAAAACCAATAAAAACCATAGGTACCAAGGGAAGGCTATATCGGGCAAGGTCTCTGTGAGAAACAAATAGTGTTGCCAGGAAAAAAACTGCGGCAAAAGACGCTAAAGTTGTTTGCTTTTGTTTAATCAAATAAAATATCCCCATAGCGCCAAAGGCATATACCCAGACGATTTCTTCAAGCCAAAAAGTTCCGACCCAGGTTTGGGAGGGATTAAAAATTTGGAAAGGTGGGAATTGCAAATGAATATTGTCGCCTGATTGAAAATAAGCCAAAAAACTTCCATAAGTGTATCCGTAAAAGGTCCATAAGCCAACCAAAGTTAAAGGGATTAAAATTAGAGGGTAAGTTCTCCAGGGAACCTTTTTGAGCCAGTTGGCTGCATTTGTCTGGGCAAGCTCTCCCCAATAGGGAATAGCAACCGCAAAAATGTAGCTTATAAAAAGCAAAACTGCAGGTGGTTTTGTAGCTTGGGCCAGGGCGCCGAATATTCCTGCAAGCCAGTAATTTTTCTTTTCAAAAAAGAGAAGAGAAGAGAGCATCAAAAGTAAGAACAAAGGCTCAGGTGAACCGATAGACCTGGCAACCATAAAACGTGCTGGCAACACCAGGAAAAGCAAGGAAAGCCACAAACTGCTCCTCTTTAAGCCCACTTGATTGAGCAGTAAATAAAAAACCCAAGCGGCGAGTATTGCAGTAAATAGTGTTACGGCGATCATTGCGTAAGGATAATTTGCTCTCGGAGTTATTGTGGCAATTCCCCGAATTAATAATGGGAAAAGCGGGTAATGGGCCGAATAATAGATTGGCGACAATGGGAAAGAAAAATTACTCTCGATCTGTTGGGGGTTATATAAAGTTTTGGCAACGACTATATAGTAAGGTCCGTCGTAATTTGCCACAACAGCTGCCATACCATCCTGTCTTAATGGTATGCCCCAAATTTGAGGCAAGCGCAGAATAAAAGGCAGCCAGAGGATAAGTGTGGTTAAAAGCGAGGCGAGGGCGAGGATTATAAATGCTTTGTAGTGTCTCACTAATATATGATATCATTTTTTCTAAGCATGTCTAAGAAGAGCGTGAGTGTCGTTGTGCCGGTTTATAACGAAGAAAGGGATATTCCACGCACAATACCAATTCTTTATAAATACCTCTCGGAAAACTTTAAAAATTACGATTGGCGTTTAGTTATTGGTGACAATGGTCCTTCAAAGGATAATACTCCAGGCGTTTCCAAAAAATTAGTCAAGAAATATAAACACCTCGAATATATCTGCATCCCCCGCCCCGCGCGCGGAAACGCTTTGAAAGAGATTTGGTTAAAAGATCGGGCTGACGCATTGGTATACATGGATGTGGATTTGTCTTCGGACTTGTCTTATCTGCCCCAACTGGTGAACGCTCTTTTTGATGGGTATGACATTGCAATAGGCTCCAGACTCAAAAAAGGGGCTAAGGTATACGGCAGGACTCTTCTTCGCGAAATAATGTCGCGGGGCTACAACATTTTGATAAAGACGTTCTTTTGGACAAGCTTTTGTGACGCGCAATGTGGTTTTAAAGGCATAAGGCGTGAGGCTGCCAAAAAATTGTTGCCATACGTTCTTGATAAGGCATGGTTTTTTGATTCAGAGCTTTTAATTCTGGCGGATAAATCAGGCCACAAAATTCGTGAAGTCCCTATTGTCTGGCGGGATGATCCGGCTTCAACCGTCAAAGTTGCCAAAACAGCTTGGGGAGACCTGAAAGGACTATGGCGTATGTGGTGGGATAGGCCGTGGCGAAAGATCAAAAATGATGAGCGAAGCTCCCATTAGAATGGTAAATGAAAAATATAAAACAGAATTTGTCTTTCTTCTAATAATTTTGTTCTCGGCTGCTTTTTTTAGACTTTGGAAAATTGATCAATACCTTCCTTTTTTAGGCGATGAAGGGCGGGATGTTCGTATTGTTTATAGGTTTTTAACTCAGTTTGATTTGATGTTTATTGGGCCAAGAACTTCTATTGGGGATATGTATTTAGGTCCTCTTTACTACTATTTTATATCTCCTTGGCTCTTCCTTTTTCGTTTCTCACCGGTGGGACCTGCTGTTTCGGTTGCGGTTTTGGGAACAGCAACTGTTGCGTTTATTTGGTGTATTGCTCGCCTTTGGTTTGGCAAAACGGGAGCTTTGGTTGCGGCGCTGCTTTACGCTGTTTCTCCGACGGTTATTAGTCTTTCCAAGCACTCCTGGAATCCAAACATTATGCCGTTTTTTGCCCTTCTCTCAATTTGGAGCATGTGGAAAGTTTGGAAAGATAAACAATACAGATGGCTTGTGGTTTTAGGAATCTCATACGCCTTCGTCCTCCAATCTCACTACTTAGGTTTGCTGCTTTTGCCCACATTGGGGCTTTTATGGGTTTTGGGGTGGTTGGGTGCAAGAAAATCTCACAAGCAGAAGGGTTTTTTAGTTTCTTCTTTTCTTGGTTTCTTCGTTTTTGTAACCCTTATGTCCCCTTTGGTGATTTTTGACTCCAAACATGGTTGGCACAACTTTGATTCGATGTATATTTTTTTTACCCACAGACAGGAAACAGTTTCTGCCAAACCATGGTCCTCACTTCCATTAATTTGGCCGCTTTGGGAACAGGTGAATACTTCTCTAATTGCAGCCGGAAACAAAATGTTTGGTATGATTGCTAGCACTATTTTGGCAACCTTTATCCTTTTTAAGCTTCTACGCAGAGACAAAAATATACCGGCCGTAGTATATTTGTCTCTGTGGATTGGTGTAAGTCTGATAGGTTTAGGGTCTTTGAAGCAAAATATTTATGATCACTATTTTGGGTTTTTGTTTCCGGTGCCATTTCTTCTAATTGGGGCTGTTTCTCAAGGGTTTTGGGAAGGAAGGAAGTATGGGAAGATCGGAGTAATGGGGGTAATAGGAAGTATATTATTGCTTAATCTGGTGAATAGCCCGCTAAAAAATCTCCCGCAAAATCAATTAAAAAGGACAGAAAATATTGACCGAAAAATCTTGCAGGAAGCGGGTGGCAAACCTTTCAATATCGGGTTGATCGCTGAAAGAAATTACGATGAAGGGTATCTTTATTTTTTTGATTTCTGGAAATCTCCCGTAAAAGAAGCAGATCCCCAGCACAAAGAGGAAACGGTAACTGACCAATTATTTGTTATTTGCGAAAAGCAGGACTGCAGTCCGACAACCGATTCCAGTTCCCAAATTGCCCATTTTGGCATGAGCAAAGTTGCCAATTCCTGGGAGGTGCAGGGCGTTAAAATTTATAAACTTGCCCATTTCAATCCATGACTGCAAACCACTCTGAATCCGCAACTATTAAGGAAGCGCTGGAAGGTTCAACAAAAATATTTTTAGCTTTGCATATTAATCCGGATGGAGATAGCGTTGGCTCAAATTTGGCTATATCTTCTTATCTGCAAAGTTTGGGCAAAGAGGTTGAGATTTGGGCCTCTGATGCGCCGCCAATAAATTTAGATTTTTTACCCGAATTCAACGCCATAATTAATAAAGATCCGCACGATGCAGATTTGGAAAAGTTTGATTTGGTCGTTTTATTGGATAGTCCGGAAGTAGCAAGAATTACTCGGCATGAACATTTAGGACTTCCAACGCAGAAAGTGGTTGTAATAGACCATCACGAGACAAATACGAAATTTGGTTCTGTAAATTTGGTTGACGACAAGGCAAGCTCCACAGGGGAAATTCTTTACAGGTTATTTCAGGATTGGGGTGCATCTGTCAATTCTGAAATCGCGACTGATCTTTTAACTGCAATTGCCGCCGATACCGGGACTTTCCGGTGGGTAACGTCTGAGAATACTTTGGATGCAGCCAGCCAATTAATTAAATGTGGTGCAGATTTGGAGATGATCAACTTTAATCTTTACAACCGAACACCATTAAGAGAAATTCAATACCAGGCGGAAGTAGTAAGAAAGTTAAAACAGGAGACTTTGGCAAAATTTAATTTCGTTTGGTCTGCAACATCTTATCCAGAAATAGAAAGTCTGGGAGGAACAGAATTCGCTGTTGGGGGTTCGGATATTGCCAAAACTATTGACGGGATTAATTTTGCGCTAGTATTAAGAGAGGAAGAAAAGGGTGTGATGACAGGGAGCTTAAGGAGTCGCACGGAGGTTGATGTTGCAAAAATTGCATCAATGTTTGGTGGGGGAGGGCACGTTGCTGCGGCTGGTTTTATGATTAGATTTTCAGGCAGTTTTGAAGAAAAGGTGAAAGAAGTAATCGGTCAAGTGAAAGAATATTTAAATAATCTATGAAGAAGATGTGGAAGAAATTACAAGAAGAATTGGCTTTGGAAAGAATGCCTGGACGCACGACTTATTATGTGCTCTTTGTGATTTTAATCCTGGCGGCATATGTGCGTGTTTGGAGAACAGATAAAATATTGGGTTTTTATTATGACCAAGGAAGAGATGCGCAGGTTATTTGGGATTTCTTGCACCGCGGCAAGCTTTTTTTAATCGGACCAACCACAGGCATTGAGGGAATTTTCCGAGGCCCTTGGTACTACTGGCTGATAACTCCTTTTTATTGGTTGGGTAGGGGAGATCCTGTTTGGCCTGCCGTGTTTTTGGCTCTAACAACAGTGCTGGCGCTTTTTGTATTGTTCCATTTAACATACCAAATAAGTGGTAAAACTGGAGCGTTTACTGCTTTGATTATTGGATCTTTTTCCTTCTTCTTTGTAGTTGCCGCCAGATGGCTATCCAACCCCACGCCCATGTTTCTGATAAGCATGCTTTTGCTTTATTCCATGTTTTTGGTAATACGTGGGCGAAAATGGGCTTGGGTTGCCATTGGATTCTTGTTGGGCTTGAGCATGCAATTTGGTAGTGCCACAGAAGTCTTTTTGTTCCCTGCGGTTTTGGTTTTTGCAATGTGGCAGAGGAGAAATTTGCCGAATTTAAGAATTTTTTTGCTTTCTGCCTTTTTGCTTTCTGTTACTTTTATACCTCAGATTTGGTTTGATTTAAAACATGAAGGAATACTAAGACAGTCCGTTGGTAAATTTTTGCTAGGTGAGCAAAGTTTTAAACTTTCATTTTGGGATGTCTTAAGAATAAGAAGCAAGTTTTATCTGGACGTATTTGGTTCAAAACTTTTTCCCACAACTGGTGAGTATAGAAATATTACAGCGCTCTTTTTAGGAGCAGTGTTTTTACTAACTGCGACAAAGCTTCTCAAAAACAAATATTTTCTGGCGGCTTTACTTGTTTTTACGTCACCCCTTGCCGGCATGATCTTTTTCCAGGGGAATCATGGGAATGTTTATGATTATTATTTTACAGGTTACTATTTTGTTTTCGTTTTAGTTTTGGCTTCTGTCTGCGGCTTGGTCGCCCGAGCCTGGTGGGGGAAAATTATTTTAGTAATTTTTATCTACTTCTTTCTCCGTGACAATTTACCGGTTATGAAAAGTTATATCAGTGATAACATTGACGGCCCAAATACTATCGCTTTCGGCAATCAAAAACAGGCGTTGGATTGGATCTACCAGGATATGGGAGGTTGCCAAAAATTTAACGATGACGAATATGTGCCGCCTGTGATTCCGCATGCCTATAAGTACCTTTTCACCTGGTATGGAGGAAGGGTAAAATCTTGTGCTCCTGTCGAACAAAGAGAAAATCTTCTGTATACTTTATATGAGGTGGATCCTCCACACCCCGAGAGGCTAGACGCGTGGCTTGCACGGCAAGAGGGGATTGGTAAAGTAGAAAAAAGTGCTCGATTTGGAGGGATTACCGTAGAAAGAAGACTAAGGATTAATGAGTAAAAATACACCATTTTTGTCTGTGGTAGTGCCAGCATATAACGAGGAAGTAAATATAAAAAGAGGAGCTCCTGAAAAATTAGTCTCATATCTTAAAGAGCAAAAATATACTTGGGAGGTAATCTTTGTAGATGACGGTTCAACAGACAACACGGCCTCTCTTTTAGAGAAGCTTAAAAATCAGGAGCAAAGGGTGAGGCTTATTAGGAATCCGCACCAGGGTAAGGCGGCAACTGTAACTACAGGTGTAGGCAAAGCAATCGGCGCGATTATTCTTTTTACAGATACAGATCAGGCAACTCCGATGAATCAAGTAGAGAAGTTTTTGCCACATTTTAAACAGGGATATGATGTGGTGATCGGATCAAGGCATGGCAGAGCAGGAATGCCTTTTATCCGCAAGATTACTGCTTATGGATTTGTTATTTTAAGAACTATGATTTTGAGATTGCCTTTCAAGGATACACAAACAGGATTTAAGGCTTTTAGGCAAGAAGCGGCGCGTGATATTTTCTCTCGTTTGAAAATTTTTGGCAAGGGTGGGGTAATTTCCGGTGCAGCAGTTAAAGCAGGATTTGACCTGGAGATTTTGTTTGTTGCTCGCAAGCTTGGTTATAAAATAAAGGAAATGTCTGTGGAATGGCATCACCCTGGCACAACTCGAGTAAATATTATCAAAGATTCCATCGATGGATTGCGGGATATGCTTCGGATACGCTGGAACGCACTCCAGGGAAAGTACAAGAGTTAATTTTTAATTTACAATTTTCAATTTTCAATGTACAAAAAGTGGCGAGCGATAATACCTTGGGGAATGGCTATACTACTCCTGGCAATATTGCTTCGCACATACAATATTTTTTCTATCCCCATTTTTGCCGATGAGGCGATTTATATTCGTTGGGCGCAAGTCATGCGGGCCGTATCGAGCTTGCGCTTTTTGCCGTTGGATGATGGTAAACAACCATTGTTTATGTGGCTGATGATTCCTTTTTTGAAAGTGATAGGCGACCCCTTGCTTGCCGGAAGAACATTGTCTATGCTGGCTGGACTTGGAACTTTGACGGGAATCTTTCTTGTGACTTTAAGGCTCTTCAAGAACAAAAAGACGGCAATTTTGGCTGCGCTAATTTATGCTGTATCGCCTTTTACAGTTTTCTTTGATCGTATGGCATTGGTTGACAGTTTATTAATGTGTTTTGGCGTCTGGAGTTTATATTTCGGAATACTTACCGCTCAGGAGTTAAGGCTTGATTGGGCAATGCTGGCCGGTTTTGCTTTAGGTTTTGCCTATTTGACCAAATCCCCAGGGGTATTTTTCCTGCTTTTGTTGCCTTCCACTTTGCTAGCAGGTGAATTTAGGGGAAAGGACAAGTGGAGGAAATTGGGAAAATTGGGGGGACTGTGGTTGGTGTCGTGGGTTATTGCTTTGGGCATGTACAACATTTTACGCCTGGGCCCGAATTTCCACATGCTTGCATTGAGAAACAAGGATTATGTCTATAGTTTCTCAGAAGTTTTGCAGCATCCTTTGGATCCGGCAATTCCACACTTTTACGATCTCTTCGATTGGTTTTCCAAAATGCTGCCAATAACTGTGCTTCTGACTGCAGTTTTGGGGATGATTCTTGCGCTTAAAAAAGATTGGCGTCAGCTTTTATTGTTACTGGCTTGGAGTATTGGGCCGCTGGTAGCTGAGGCGGCTTTTGCCAAAGTCTTTACAGCGCGCTATGTCCTTTTTACTTTACCGCCAATTCTAATCTTGGCAGCTTATGCTTGGGGGAAATTTAAAAATAAGAACTGGCTAGCTTTGGGGGGCGCCTTTATTATTTTGCCGTCCTTGTTTATAAATTATAAAGTGCTAACTAGCCCAGTTCAGGCTCCTCTTCCCCGGGAAGAAAGAGCCGGATATTTGGAGGAATGGACTGCCGGGACGGGAATTCGCGAGATTGCCCAATATGTAAAAGTGCAAAAAGCGCAAAATCCAAATCAAAAGGTTTTGGTAGGAACGGAGGGATTTTTTGGAACCTTGCCTGACGGTTTGCAAATTTACCTGTCTGATATCCCGGGAATCGTAGTCAAGGGTGTTGGAATAACTATAACTGGAGTGGACAAGTCTTTGGCTGATGCTAAAGTTGCAGGTGATAGGGTGTTTTTAGTGGTGAACTCGACTCGTTTTAAAATTGAACAGCCAGAGAAGGCAGGTCTGAGGTTAGTCAGCTCTTACCCCAAAGCTCCGCGAGCAGACGGTACACAAGAGAGTTTGTTATTGTTAGAATTAGTCAAGTGATTACTTTTTTGAAAAAAGATCCCTATGTTTTCGTTGTGCTTTTGATTGCTTTGCTGGCTGGGTGGTGGCTTCTCCGCCCGGGGTATTTTAATATACATGATGATCTTCAGATGATGAGGCAGTTGGCGATGGAGAAGTGCTTTGCTGATTTTCAAATCCCTTGCCGCTGGACGCAATACATGGGGTACGGTTACGGTTTTCCCCTTTTTAATTTTTATCCGCCTCTCCCCTATTTAGTGGGGGAGGTATTCAGGCTTTTTCAATTTTCATTTGTAACGACTGTAAAGCTGACGTTTCTTCTGTCTTTCTTAATAAGTGGGGTAACCATGTATATTTTTGCCCGCGAGTTTTTTGGACGTCTTGGCGGCCTTGTGTCTGCCACATTTTATATTTGGGCACCGTACCATTCTGTAGATATTTATGTGCGCGGAGCGATGAATGAGGCTTGGTCGCTAGTTTGGCTCCCGCTAATTCTCTGGGCAAGTTACAGATTAATAAAGAGTTCCATGCCTGCTTCGGGTCCTGTCGCGGGGATGACGGGTCCTGTCGCGGGCTCGTCCCGTCCGACCTCCTCACGGGACGTCGCTGCGGGGGCTCGACGGGACTCCCTCCGCCAACGCCACCCGTCAAAATGGATTGTGACTTTAGCACTCGCCTGGTTCGCTTTGCTTACGTCGCACAATCTTATGGTTTTGATTTTCACTCCCCTCTTTTTATCCTGGCTTTCAATTTGGATATTAAAATACAAATCTTGGAGGTCTCTTCCCAATTTGACCATAAGCGGTGTTTGGGCTTTTGGGCTGGCGGCATTTTTTACCTTGCCGGTTTTTTTAGAGCAGAAACTCGTACATGTTGAAACTTTAACGCAAGGCTATTACGAGTATGTTGCGCATTTTGCCAACATCCGTCAACTTCTAACCAGCCGTTTTTGGGGGTATGGACCATCTGCCTGGGCGGACGCGGATGATAAGATGGCCTTTTCTGTTGGACAAATCCATTGGATTTTAGCTTCTATTCTTATTATTTGGTTGGCTGTAAAACTTATCCGCCGGGAGAAATTGAAAGGAGACTGGGTTATTGTGTCAATTTTCTTTTTTCTTGCAGGGTGGTTTGCGACTTTTATGTCGCATGTTAAATCAACGTTTATCTGGCAACAAATACCTCCCCTGCTTTTTGTACAGTTTCCCTGGCGATTTTTGACTCTAGCCGTGCTTTCTTTCTCTGGTATGGTTGGGGCTAGTGCAGTTTTGCTTCGTCGGTGGATAGTTTTTGGCTTGATTGCGGGGGTTGTTGGCTGGAACTGGCAGTTTTTTAAGCCTGAAAGGATGGGGGCGCTAACCGATCAGGAAAAGTTTTCAGGAGCGGCCTGGGATTTGCAGCAAACTGCCGGAATATACGATTATTTGCCAAAAGATGCCTCAACTGCTCCTAAAGCGCCGCAAAAGTCGGTTGCTGATGTAGTTTCTGGGAAAGGGCAGATTAGTGATGCCTCTCAGGGTTCAAACTGGGCAAAATTCAAAGTGATTCAAGATGAGGACAACGGCAAGGTGCGCATAAACATTTTCAAGTTTCCAGGCTGGAAAGTATTTATAGATGGTCGGCAAGTACAGGTTTCAACCGACAATGACGAGTGGGGAAGGATGCATATTGATGTGCCCAAAGGAGAGTACGTAGTCACAGCCCGACTTTATAACACACCTGCCCGAACTGTGGGTAACTTTATTTCTCTTATATCCTGGGGAGGCATTTTTGCCTTGGGAGCTTTAACTTTCAAGCGTAAAAAGCAGGAGTAGAGGGAATTTCTCCCGTCGCGTTCGTACCTCTTTGGGCTACAACAAACGCCAGCAAAATGAGTGCAAGGGAAACTAGTAAAACTACAAAAATCCGCTTCATGAGACAGACTAACTTATGGAGTACTTGTGAGTGTAGGGAAAAAGCAAGAACAAGACAAGAGGCAATTTAGGCAGTTTCCTCGGTTATTTGAAGTTCAAAGATGGGTATATTACAATCATGTAGTGAAAATAGTATTTATTTTGTTTGTTTTGGCAGTGTTAAGTTTGCCAGTTAAAGTTTTTGGTCAGACTTCTGTTACTGGGCCTGTCCAAAAATCAATTTCTCTACCAGCTACAACCACCAAACCCGTCCCACCCACCCCACCTCAACAAACCCCAATAACAAAACATGTTGGTCCTGGGCTTAAAGAAACCAGAAAGATTGAGATAAAACCTGCTGATGAGACAAAAAAGATTGAGATCACAGATGATAAAGGTATTACTAAAACTGTAGAACCTGAAAAGCTTAATGAGGTTATTATATCGCCTGATCCAGAAAAGTGTAAGCCAAAACCGTGTACAGTTTTAACTCTGAAGATTGAGAACGGGAAAACTGTTATTAATTCAGATGGAGTCATTACAAAAACTTCTCTCCCAGTAAAGATTGAGGGGAATAGGATTACTGTGGAAACAAAAAATCGGGACGTAGACGTAGAGGTATTAGATCCATCGAAAGTAAAAGGAGAGATAGAATCTTATGCCAAAGCTCAACCAAATACTCTAACCATCACTTCAACTAGTTTAGATAGCTGTGATTTACAAGGAGATGAGGAATCACTTTGTAGTGGTGTTTCTAGTGTATATAAGGTTGATACAATTAGGCAAAATAAATTCCTGGGTCTGCTACCTGTTAAATCCAATGTGAAGTACACTTTAAATGCTTCCACTGGAAATACTATCTCAGAAGAATCTCCATGGTACCTAAAAATACTGCCGTTTCTGTTTAATTAAGCTCAGGCATCCCCGTGACAGCCTAACAGTAATATTTCTTCTCCCAACCTACGTGGTCTCATGGTATAGGTGCCGAAGTTTTGGCAATTAGGGTAATGTTAACGACTTGTCCCAAGGTACAAGGCTCAAAGGCGGAAGGGTTTTTGAGCGGATAATTTTCCCTCATGGCTGAAAAGAAAAGACGTGGGAAAAGCTATTGACGAAGTTGAAAAAGACTTTACTTCCAAGTGTCTTTGGAAGGTCATCCTGGTGTAATTGTAATCTCTTCCGGATCTGCTACTTCGCCAAGCATAAACAAGATATGCAAGAAGTTATTCAAAAGTATAAACGACGAATTTGTAAAAAATTCTTTGATAAAAGTTTCTATAGATAAATTGACCAAACTTAGAAACGGCGGAGTGATAACAGAGAAAAAACTTTAAGAATGTCCAAGAAGCCCCGCTAGTTAGGGATACCACGGCGCGAGGACTGGTAGTTCATACAAAGTTCATGGAAAACCTGTTTTATGGCTTGCTAGAGTAAAATGTATATATCCTGATTTGTTTGGCTGACACCCACGCATTCTCCACTGCCTCGCAAGACTGCTTCATAGGGAAGACAGGAAAAACAGCCATCTCTGGGACATTTGAAAAGCTGGAGTTGACGGGTAAGTTTAATTCTTTTGGCGATCTCTAGAACGCTCTCTTTTGCCTCTTTTTCATCCGGGAGGGAAACTTGCTTTGGTTTATCTTCCCGATCAATGTACCAGTAGCTTGCGCGGGAGACGTTAAAACTTTGACAGTTTTTGGCCAGAAGATAATAAATAGGCAGCTGAAGTGATGCCTGATCCTCTTCATTTTTACCTGTTTTGAAGTCGACAATGTGAACTGTGTTTTCCTCTTCCAGATATTCAAGCCAGTCAATTTTGCCACAAAGTGTGATGTTGTCTTCTTCGGAGATTTTGTAATAAGGAAGATCGAAATTTGAAAGACGGTCTTTTTCGCTTCGGGGCTTAATGCGGACGGCTTTATTAAGAAGAATTCCCGGGCTTTCCAAAACTCTCAAAATCATCTTTCTGCCCCGTTCTTTGTATTCCTCTTCCTCGGCGGCATTTTTAAATCCGCCTTTTTTGCCGGTAACTTTTCCCCATACATCCTCAAATTTATCCATCAGGGGCGTTTTGAATCTTTCATCTTTGGGAAGAAGCGACAACGCTTCTAAAGCTTCATGAACTGCCTGCCCCAAAGCAAGAGGCGGAGTCATTATTGTCATCTTGCGATTTGTAGCTTTACTTTTTAAAACGTTACGTAGATAGTATGACCGCGGACACTTCAAAAAATCAGATATCGAAGAATGCGATACCCAAACAGTCTGCGTAGACTTTGTAATTGCCACATATCCACTTTAGTCCAACAACTGCGAAAAGGCCAATTGGTTTGTCTCCGTAAATAACTTGACTTTATTTCCTCCCCCTTAAATGTGTCTTTTTTCGTTACCCTCATAAATTTACATCGAGCAGCGTAAGCAAGAGATGCGGAGTGGAAATAGCGTTTATTCGTAAAACCAAAGGAAATCTGGATTTTCTATCTCTTTGATTTCTGGGTCCCAAAGCCTCCATTTCCCATCAATATTTTTAACATCCCGGTAACCCTCAAAATATTTATAGACTATTTCATCATCAACCATATCTTTAGTGGAGAGCTTAATTTTAACCCGATCTTTTTTATCTTTGTCTTCTTCAATTTTTATTACTGTTGTATCAAGTAAAGATTGATACCCTTGCTTCCAGTAGTCAAACCCGTGTCCCTCCTTAAAATTATCAAAGTATCTCAAATGCTTTTTCTAGCTTTCTTACTTTTAAGTAGTTATAGAAAGTTGCTACTGCAAAGTCAGCGCTTGTCGTATCGTCAAATGTAATTTTCTTAATATCTTTTAGCGAATCGTCAGCTGTGGACATTTCCAGCCAAGTTTGCGGACGAGTTCTATTGGAAGTGTTAGGGCAAAGGAGGTACGGCCCGCTTGGTAAGTTTTCTGATGTTTCTTTCCGAAGATTTTTTGTTTGTCATGGGATTACGTAATTCTACTACTTCCTTAAACAAAACCCGGGGGTGTTATACTCGGTTTGTGGAGAAGAGGCTGAAATTATTTATTGAGAAATTATCAGAAGTCAAAGTGCCGCTAAACGCGTGCAATATGTTTGATTACACTTCAGCGGGGAATGAGATTAGGAGAAATAATCTGTTTATTGCCGGACTGGCTCAACACTTGAGCTGATGTTACAATCTTAGTTGTGGCACAAATAGAAACGGTTGATGTGGTGGATGAAGGTTTAACTTTGGCTGTTGTCAAAAAGCGGGCGGTTTCGGGAATTTTGGCTTTGACTAGCCGGAATTTTATTCTTCAGGGCATAAATTTAGTTTCTCTAGCTTTTTTCTCCGCACTCTTTGTTAAAGAAGTGTTTGGTGTTTATTATATTGTGCTCGCCATACGCGGGTTTTTGAGTTACTTTTCAGACATCGGTTTGGCTGCAGCCTTGATTCAAAAAAAAGAGAACGTAACCTCCGAAGAGTTGGAAACTACCTTCTTGGTTCAGCAGTTATTAGTCATTTCTCTGGTAATTATTGGATTTGCCGCCACTCCCTTTTTGTCTTCCTGGCAAAAAATAACCGGCCCCGGAGTTTATTTATTATGGTCTTTTTATACCGCTTTCTTTTTATCTTCGCTAAAAACAATTCCTTCAGTTTTGTTGGAACGCAAACTTGAATTTACGCGGCTTATTATTCCTCAAATCTTGGAGGCTGCTGTTTTTAACGGGCTGACAATTTTCCTTGCACTTCGCGGTTTAGGCATTTTGAGCTTGGCTTACGCGGTTTTGGCGCAAAGCATTGTTGGTTTGGTTTCGACGTATATACTACAGCCCTGGAAGCCCGGTTTTATGTTTTCAACTCGGGCGTTAAAAGGGCTTTTCAAATTTGGAGTGCCGTACCAGCTCAATACTTTTTTGGCAGTTATTAAAGACGACGGGCTGACAATTTTTTTGGGCGGACTATTGGGACCTTCGGGCATTGGCCTTCTCCTTTGGGCGAAAAAGTGGGGTGAGGCTCCTTTGAAGTTCTTTATGGATATGGTTATAAAAGTTACTTTCCCGGCTTTTGCTCGTTTGCAGGATAACAGGCAAGAGTTGGAAAGTGCCCTCTCGAGGTCTATATTTTTTATCTCGCTTCTTGTTTTTCCATCCATCGTCGGGTTGGTGCTCGTTGCTCCAATTTTGCTCCAAATTATTGAAAGATACAAACAATGGCAGCCGGCCATTTTGGCCCTGGCACTCTTTGGCGCGCATGCGGGGTTTGCTGCCGTTTCCACTCCTTTAACCAATATGCTTAATGCAACGGGTAAAATAAAAACTACTTTTAAGTTAATGATTGCCTGGGTAGTTTCAACATGGCTTTTGGTTCCTTTTTTTGGAGCTAAATTTGGTTTTAATGGCGCAGCTTTGGGTTATTTGTTGGTAGAAGCAGTATCCGTTGTTGCTATATGGTTTGGGTATCGTGCAGTTCACTTCAACTTTTTTTATTCTGTTGTAAAGCCAATGCTGGCAGCTATGATGATGGGTATTTTTGTCCGGTTGTCAATTCTGATTGTTCCTCATAATATGCTTGGAGTTTTGATTCTGGTGCTGTCGGGGCTTGCCGTCTATGTACTTTTGATTTTCTTATTAGTGGGTCCTTCTATTGCTCAAGACACAAGGAAAGTTTTCAATGCGATACTTAAAAAGTAGACAATTTTTTTTGGCACTTCTCGTTGGCTTTTTATTCTTGTCCAGTGTTAGATGGGCAAAGGCCGTAAACAGCCAATTCATTACTATAGTTAACCCTGTGCGCGTCTCTCGCTACACAGTAGATTCTGCTGAAAGTATCCAAGCTCAATATAAAATTGTTAAACAAAATAAACTGCCCGCTTCTTGGCTTTTTACATTCGACGTTTTAAATAATCCAAAAGCAATTGGGGTGGTAAAAAGAATGGATCAGCAACAAGAAAAAGGCATTTTTCTGGAAGTGACACCCCAACTTGCTCAAGCCTCAGAGATTGTTTATAACAATTCAGGGTTTTGGCACTTTGCCAATTCTGTATTTTTATCAGGATACGTTCCTGCCGATCGCATAAAATTAATCGATACTGTTTTTGAAAAATTTAAATCTGATTTTGGTTATTACCCGACTTCAGTCGGTGGATGGTGGGTAGATGCTTACTCCCTTTCATATATTAAAGAAAAATATGGAATAACCGCACATTTGGGACTTGCTGACCAGTTATCCACAGACGGGTATGAAGTGTGGGGTGAATATTGGTCTTCGCCCTTTTACCCAAGTAAAAACCACACAGGAATTCCAGCTGGAACAGTTGATGCAAAACTCGATATTGTGGAGTTGGAATGGGCGCCAAGAGATCCGTTAAATGGCTACAAAGACAGCAAGTATAGTACTCAGGACTATACTTTAATGAGCCAGGATTTTAACTATTTTGAAAAGTTGGTGCGTTTATTTGCCGGTCAGCATAACAACCAATTTGGCCAGATTACTTTAGGCCTGGAAGGTGACTTTCCAGCAAATTCGTATACAGAAAATAGTGAGTTTGCAAGGCAAATGGGGTTGGTTCGTAAATTGGCAAATGAGGGAGATTATACAGTTACCAATATGAAAGATTTTTCTTCCTGGTACAGAAAGCAATTCCCCGGCGTTTCTCCTGTCCAGGTTATTGAAACTAACGATCTTATTGGAACAAACAGCAAACTTATCTGGTATAACTCTCCAAATTATAGGGTTGGAATACGCTACACCGCATTTTCTCAAAAAACAGAAATTGTTGACTTAAGAATATACCAGTCCGACTTTCGGGAGCCGTATTTTTTGCTGCCCAACACCGACAAAGACTTAACGATTTATATCCCTTCAGTAATCGACCAATCCACCGATCCAAAAAACGTTTGGGATTTAAAGTGGGGAGATATTAAAGAAATTAAGCAGGAAAATGAGAGATTAGCAATTTCCTTTACCAACGACAGGAAAGTAGAATTTTTTCCGGACAAGTTTTCTTTTTCGCCAAACATTGACGTTCCCACTTACCTGACAAAAAATTCATTGGTTAAAATTCAAAGATCCGATGATGTAGTTATTCAGCCGAACACAAGTGCTATGACGTTCCCAAAAGGTGAAGTTGTACTGGCATTAACCCCAGAAGCCTGGCACTTTTTAAAACAGCGAAAGGTTGGGCTGGCTCTTCTGCTTTGGGGAGGAGTTTTAATGGTATTGGTGTTTTTAGGTATCAGATTCCCGAGAATACGGCCAATTTTGCTGATCGTTGCTGTTGCAGTGATAGCCGGGAGCTTTGCATATGGGGACCGTTGGTATAAAAAGCATTCTCAGGATTATTGGATAAGTCAAAACGAAATTTATGCATTGCACAAGCTTGCCTTACTGCCCCCTGGAAAAGTGCTTGTATATGACCATGAATGTTTGCAGTGCGTATATTTATCTTCCTTAAAGCCGGTTGTTTTTTCGAATAATCGATCTTATGTGGAAAAGTGGGGCAAGCATCCTGTTGTTTATAACTCTTCTGTTTTTGAGGCGAAAGATGTAAAAGTTGCAAAGCAGGAATTTTCAAAACAAAACGTAAAATATGTATATTTAGTTAAGTACCCCTATTATTCAGAGCAATTGCCTTTTTCGCCGGGCGATCTAAATGTTGAGAATATTTATGACGATGCAAATGCCGAAATTTGGAGAGTGAAGAAATGAAAAACAAACCCTTACTTCTACTATTAATAATCGGAACTTTGACTTGGAGTATAACTATGGTCAAAAGTGGGTGGCAGTATGCTTTCGGTTTGGGTTTTTGGGGGCCTAACGGGCATGACGGAATATGGCATCTTGCTATTGCTGACTCTCTTGCCCGCGGATCTTTGGGAATGCCCATTTTTGCCGGCGAACAGCTTAAAAATTATCACATTGGTTTTGATCTTTTATTGGCGGCAATACATAAAGCTACGTTTATTCCGGTCTCGCTCCTTTACTTTCAAATCCTGCCGCCGATTTTGGCGTTTTTTATCGGGTGGCTAACATATAAATTTGTCAATGAGTGGACTAACTCTAAAGTAGCCGCCTGGTGGTCGACTTTTTTAGTTTACTTTGGGGGAAGCTGGGGGCCGATCGTTTCTTTAGTCAGATATGACACGGTTGGTAATGAGTCAATGTTTTGGGCGCAACAGGCAGTTTCAACTTTAATCAATCCTCCATTTGCATTATCCTTAGTGGTTTTACTCTGTAGTGTGTGTTTGCTAAAGTGGTATGTTAAAAAACCGACACTTGGCAACTTGTTAATTGTCACCTTACTTTTTGGGCTGCTTACTCAAGTAAAAGTTTATGCTGGAGTATTGTCGTTGGTGGCACTATTTACAGCAGGTGCACTTCAACTAATTAAAGAAAAGAAAACAGACATTGTAAAATTGTTTTTTAGTTCCTTTGTTCTTTCGCTGATACTATTTGTTCCCCTTAACCAAGGTTCCACATCGCTAATAGTGTTCCAGCCTTTTTGGTTTTTGGAAACAATGATGGCGGTTTCCGACCGTGTTAACTGGCCCCGATTTTTTGAAGCGGTTATGAACTATAAAACCGGCGGAGTTTGGTGGAAATTAATTCCCGCATACACAGTTGCATTTTTGATTTTTTGGTTTGGCAACTTAGGTATTCGGGCAATAGGGCACTTTCAAACGTGGAAGATTTTGAAAAAGCAGGAACCAATGGGTTTATTCCTGTGGGTTATAGCAATTATTGGGACCATACTGCCTATGTTGTTTTTACAAAAAGGTACGCCGTGGAATACTATTCAATTTTTTTACTATTCAATTTTCATTATGTCAATCTTTGCAGGTGGTCCCCTTGCAAAATGGACGAGTGCGAAAAACAACCGGGTGAGAGTTTCTGTTTTGTTAATAGTACTACTCCTTACTTTTCCAACAGTTTATGCGACCTTAAGAAATTACCTTCCCAGCCGGCCGCCGGCTAAACTTTCAAATGAAGAAGTTGAAGCGTTGTCATATTTAGCAAAGGAACCGCAGGGAGTAGTTTTGACTTATCCTTTTGACCAATACGCCGCGAACCAGGCAGTTCGCAACCCGCCGCGTCCCTTGTATCTTTACGAATCCACGGCTTATGTTTCCGCGTATGCTGGCAAACCTGTATTTTTGGAAGACGAAGTGAACTTAAACATTACTGATTACAACTGGAAAGCACGCCGGAAAGCGGTGGAAGAGTGGCTTAATACCTCAGATCAAAAACAAGCCTATAAATTTTTGAGAGATAACAATATCAAATATATTTATTGGGTCAAAGGTCAACGTGCCGTCTTAGGCGAGGCACAACTTGGAATTTCCCGGTTATTTGAAAATAAGGCTATAGATGTGTACAAGGTGGACTAAAGTCATTCTGGCCCCGCTCAGGATGACACAACCGTCATGGTTCGTGTACAATTTAAACGTGGCCAGGATATCGGTTGTTATTAACACCCTAAACGAAGAAAAAAATTTACCTCGAGCTCTAAACTCTGTTAAAAAACTTGCCGATGAAATTATTGTTGTCGACATGGAATCAACCGATAAAACATGTGAGATTGCCAAAAAGTTTGGGGCAAAAGTTTTTCTTCACAAACCCACAGGATATGTTGAGCCTGCGCGTAATTTTGCTATTAGTAAGGCTACCGGTGATTGGATTCTAGTTTTAGACGCCGACGAAGAGGTTCCCTTAGCTCTTTCCCGAGAACTTAGGGAGATACCTCTAAGGCGAGACCTTGCTGACTTTTATAGGTTGCCACGGAAAAATATCGTTTTTGACAAATGGCTTCAGCATTCCCGCTGGTGGCCGGACTATAATGTAAGGTTTTTCAAAAAGGGTGCAGTCGTCTGGTTGGACACAATTCATTCAGTCCCGCACACAGAAGGAGAGGGAGCAGATGTCCCGCCCGAGGAGGAATTGGCAATAATCCACTACAACTACAATAGTGTTTCCGATTATTTAACACGTATGCTTCGCTATACAGAAGTTCAGGCAAAAGATTTAGCAAAAAAAGGGTACAAATTTTCCTGGATTGATTTAATACAAAAACCCATGGGGGAATTTTTGAGCCGATTTTTCGCCGGCGAAGGATATAAAGACGGAGTACACGGGTTGGTCTTGGCGCTTTTACAGGCTTTTTCGGAAATGATTGTTGTTGTCAGGGTTTGGGAGGCGCAAGGCTTTAAAAACGTGGGTTTAGGAAAAACTGAACTTGATCAAACTTTTGCAAAAGCGGAGTATGAGCTGGATTACTGGATGCAGCAATCACGCGTGCGAAGGTATAGTTTGCCGCAGAAATTTTTAAGAAAGCTTACTTTGAGAGATCGCCGCGTCTCCGGCTCGCGATGACATACACACAATGTACCAAGTTTCTGTTGTAATCCTCAATTGGAACCGCCCGAATGACACGATTGATTGTTTAAAGTCACTCAACAGGTTACGAGTTGCAAGTTACGAGTTGCAGGCTGTAGTGGTGGACAATGGTTCGACCGATAAGTCGTTGGAAATAATTGGCGAATATTTAGAGAAACACAAAAAATTAAACGGAGTACTTTTGCCGAACAAGGAAAACTTGGGATTTGCCGGAGGAAATAATGTTGGGGCAAAATATGCAGTTCAAAGTGGAGCAGATTTTGTTTTAATTTTAAACAACGACACAATTGTTAACGAAGATTTACTAGTTCATTTAATTGAAGCGGCGGAAAGTAATAAAAAGGCTGGTATTTTATCTCCAAAAATTTATTTTGCCAAAGGTTTTGAGTTCCACAAAGATTGGTATAAAGAAAACGAATTGGGGAAAGTCATCTGGTATGTTGGTGGAATTATGGATTGGGAAAATGTGATAGGCTCAAACTATGGAGTTGATGATGTGGATATTGGCCAGTACCAAAATGTTGCCCAAATTGATTTTGCAACGGGCGCTTGTATGTTTATCAGACGCGAAGTTTTTGAAGAAGTTGGATACTTTGACGAAAAATACTTTCTCTATTTAGAAGACGCTGATTTTTCCATAAGGGCCAAGAAAGTCGAGTGGGAAGTTGTTTTTGTTCCAAGCGCGTCGCTTTGGCATAAAGTTTCCCAAAGCTCTGGAATAGGAAGTGCATTGAACGATTATTACATTACAAGAAACCGTTTACTTTTTGGGTTAAGGTACGCGCCAACAAGATCCAAAATTGCCCTGCTTCGCGAAAGTGCAAGGCTTCTTGTAAGAGGCAGAGAGTGGCAGAAAAAAGGAGTACAGGATTTTTATATATGGAAATTTGGGAAGGGGAGTTTCAACCAGTGAATCTGTCTGTGATTATTATCACAAAAAATGCGGCCAGCAAAATTGATCAGTGCTTGAAGTCAGTTAAAGAATTGGGTGATGAAATTTTAGTGTTGGATACTGGTTCAGCGGATAACACTATTAATATTGCCGTGAGATATGGGGCGAAAGTTTCTAAAAGCAAGGGAAATAATTTCTCTGCTTGGCGCAACGAAGCGGCAAAACATGCTCAGGGCGAGTGGTTGTTTTATATAGATTATGATGAGGAGGTAACAGCCGATCTAGCAAAAGAAATCTCGAGTATCGTGGGTCCTGTCGGGAGCTCGTCCCGCCCGACGTCCTCGAAGGACGTTTCTGCCGGCGCTCTGCGGGACTCCCTCCGCTCCCGCCACCCACTCAATTTATGTGCGTATAAAGTTCCTCGCAAAAACTATGTTTTTGGAAAATGGCTAAGGCATGGCGGGTTTTGGCCGGATTATGTTTTGCGACTGATGAAAAAAGAGTCACTTGCCCGTTGGGAAGGCAAACTTCATGAGCAACCTGTGATTAATGGGGAAGTGGGCACTCTGAAAAACGCTCTAATTCACCATAAAGAAGATTCTCTTTCGGATATGGTAGAAAAAACAAACAGGTATTCAGTTTTTGAAGCAGAACTTCTTTTTAAAGCCAATCATCCGTCAATGGCTTGGTGGAGATTTGCAAGAATCATGTCGCAAGAGTTGTGGTATCGTTTGATTGTTAAGGGTGGTATTTTAGACGGGCCGGAAGGGATTTTGTATGGCGTTTATCAAATGTGGAGCCGGTTTGTAACATATGTCAAATTGTGGGAAATGCAAATAAATAATAAATGAGAGCATTAATTTATGACCCTTACTTAGATACTGCTGGGGGTGGAGAGCGGTATATGCTTACTGCGGCAGCAGTTCTGTCGCGTCATGGTTATAAAGTAGATGTTTGGTGGAAAGATAAAAAAATTGCCAGCTGGTTGCAGACTCGTTTGGGTATAGATTTTTCGGGCATTACATTTATCGATGCTTTAAATCATGGCTTAGGTTACGATCTGGTGTTTTGGCTGTCAGACGGCAGTTTGCCCTTGCTTATGGGTAGGAAAAATGTGGTTCACTTCCAAACTCCCTTTAAGAATATCGGTGGCAGAACTTTATTTAACAGACTGAAGAAAGTAAAGATTGATGAAGTTGTCTGTAACTCTAACTTTACAAAAAGTGTGATTGATAAAGAATTTAATGTTGCTTCAAGGGTGGTTTATCCGCCAGTTAACACAGATTTTTTTCTTTCCTGCAAAAAGGAAAATATTATTCTCTATGTAGGCCGGTATTCCCAATTGCAACAGCTTAAAAGGCAGGATGTGTTGGTGGAAGCCTTTTGCAAAATGCTTGAACAGGGTTTGAAAGGTTGGCGGTTAATGTTAATTGGCGGAAGCGAAATAGGGGGTCGGGAATATGTTAAAACTTTAAAGAATATGTCTCAGGGGCATCCTATTGATATTTTAGAAAACTTACCCTTGGATAAAGTTCAGAAAGCTTATGGTAAAGCCAAAATCTTTTGGTCAGCTTCCGGCTTTGGAGTGGATAGCCAACGTGATCCTCAACAGGTAGAACATTTTGGGATGAGCGTAGTCGAAGCAATGAGCGCGGAATGTGTGCCGGTTGTGGTAGATCAAGGCGGGCATAAAGAGATTCTCAAAGACAACGACAATGGCTTTTTATGGAATTCATTTGATGAACTAACAGGCAAGACACTTCAATTGATTAAAGACGAAAGGAGGAGGATCAAACTTGCCAAAGAAGCAAAAAAAACAAGTAAAAAGTTCTCAATTGCCGAGTTTGAAAGAAGTATTCTTAAAGTTTTTGAAGGCTAGTTGGCCTATTAGTGTCCTCGTTCTTTTAGTTTGCATATTCTTCTATCCAATTTTTCAGGGTAAAGTACCGCTACCTGGAGACTTTGTAGTTGGTGTTTATTTTCCCTGGCTTGATTATAAGTGGGGTTATCCTACGGGTGTTCCAGTCAAAAACCCGATGACGACTGATGTTGTTTCGTTTATTTATCCGATGCAAATGCTGGCAGTTGATATGCTCAAAAGTGGACAATGGCCGTTATGGAATCCCTATATTTTGGCTGGGACACCTCTTCTTGCAAACTTTCAATCGGCACCTTTTTCACCTACTAACTTTGTGTACTGGATATTTGATCGTTTAACGGCTTGGAGTGTGCAAATTATGTTACAACACTTGACTGCGGGCTTGTTTACCTACCTTCTTTTGCGGCATTGGAAAGTCACAAAATTACCTTCACTTCTAGGAGGAGCCGTTTATGCATTTGCTGGTTTTAATCTAATTTGGTCACAATGGAATGGGCATGCCCTTTCTGCCGCTTTCATACCACTTCTTTTGCTTTTAACGGATCTGTGGTTTGGGAAGCCGCGCTTGCTGGTTGGTGTATTTTTCTCGCTTGTGGTTGCACTCCAAATTCTATCCGGCTACCCGCAGGTAGTTTTTTATACTATTTTGGCTTTAGCAATATTGTGGCTTTTCCATTTTAGGAGAGATGTTTCCTGGCTGTTTTCTTCGGTGGTTTTGAGTGTTTTTGGGATTCTAGGACTGGGCTTATCAGCCTTTCAAATTCTTCCCGGAAAAGAGCTTTTAGATTTATCACAAAGAGAAGTTGAACCTCACCCTTTTGAGTGGGCTTTCTTGCCTTTATCTAAGGCAATCACTTTTTTTGCACCCGATTATTATGGCAATCATTCAACTCAAAATTATTGGGGTCCCCAGGATTACACTTCCAATACAGGTTTTGTGGGGATAGTGCCTACAGTTTTTGCAAGTTTAGCGGTTTGTCTTTGGAAAACCAGACGTGAGGTGAAGTTTCTGTTTGTCCTGCTGTTTGCATCTTTAATACTTGCTTTTCCTACTCCCGTCTCTATTTTTTTCTGGAAAAGCGGCTGGTTTGGTTTAAACGCCGCATCGGCTCACAGGTCGCTGGTTCTTTTTAATTTGAGCGTGGCGCTCCTTGTAGGCTTTGGTGCGGACACCTTTTGGGAAAAAAAGGCGGCTGTGGTGAAAGCTTATATTGTTCCTTCATTAACGATCGTGGGATTTTTTATTTTTACTCTGGCGGCGTGGCGTTTGTCCGATGTAAGCTCGCCTGCATATGCTCATTCCAAAGTTGGTTTACGTAACTTGATTTGGCCTGGAGCAGTTTTAGTTAGTTCCTTTTTGCTGCTGTGGTGGGGTAATCGCAGAACAAATTTGAGGCGCCAAGTCGCTTTTGGGCTGGTGTTATTAGTAGCACTTGCTGAACTTTTCAGATTCGGGTGGAAATTTACACCCTTTTCCCCCCGCAATATAGTTTTTCCCACGACTCCAGTTTTAGATTATTTACAGAATCAGGAGAAACCTTTCCGCACAACTGGGTCTAGGGTTATTCCAATTAACATGCGAATGCCTTATAAAATCGAAACCATGGAAGGTTATGATGCAGTTTATCCTCTGGAAATCTCCCAATTTATTGCAGCAATAACTAGCAAAAAGAGTGGAACAGCGCCCGTTGGCAGATATGGCACGATCGGAGACGAAACGGAAAGAGTTTTAGATCTGGTGAGCGTAAAGTACGATGTGGTTGTAAAAAGAAACAAAGAAAATCAACCCGATATTAAAGGCGTTATCCCTGCTTATTTTGATCAAAAACAATTCCCAATTGTATTTGAAGATAGGTCAGTTGCGATTTTAGAAAATAAAAACGTTTTGCCAAGAGCTTTCATGGTTTATGACTATGAAAGCTCAAGTGGGCCGAAAACTTTAGATAAAATGCTGAGTGCGGACTTTCCACAAGACAAAAAGATTCTTTTGGAAGATAGCCCAAGCTTAAAAATAGAAAAAGGCGGGAGCAGTCAAATTCTGTACACAGTTTATAAAGAAACAGAAAGTGAGTTGGGTGTAAGTACAAACCAAAATGGCCTACTGTTTATATCTGATACCTTTTACCCAGGATGGAAAGCATATGTTGATGGCGTAGAAAAAAAGATACTGCAGGCAGATTACGCCTTCCGCGCTGTAGAAGTTCCCAAGGGGACACATGAAGTGAAGTTTAGCTATAAGCCGGAATCTTTCTTTCTTGGGTTATGGGCAGCTGGAGTATCTTTTTTTATATTGGCCTTATGGCTGGGTATCAATTGCCTTGGCAACCGACCCAAGGAGTAGATATACTTAGGTTTGAGTAGCTAATGAAAAAACCTGTGCTTGCTCTGCTTTTGGTGATTTTTTCTGCCGCCTATTTTTTGCGTGTTTTATATCTTCCACAACAAGCTTTAACGTTTGGCTATGACCAGGCGCGTGATGCTTATTCTGCCCAACAAATTCTCAATGGTCACTTAAAAATTCAAGGACCACCGGCTTCAACCCCTGGTTTAAATCATGGTGTTTTGTATTATTACTTTTTGGCCCCCGGATATTTGATAGGCAAGGGGAGTCCAATCGTGACGGCTTATTGGACAGCACTTTGGAACGCGCTGACTGTTTTTATAGTTTTTATTTTGGGATGGAAAATGACCAAAAGTCGATTCTCAGCGCTTTTGTCGGCAGTTCTTTTTGGTATTTCTTTCGAAGCAATTCAATACGCAATTTGGCTGTCAAATCCAATGATGGGTGTGTGGCTCGTTCCACTAATATACTTGGGGTTATGGACTTGGGTCAAAGAAAAAAAATGGTGGGCTCCAATTCTATGTGGTTTGGCTTTGGGTTTTTCTGTGCAAGCTGAGATTTTTTTGGTCTACCACTTACCCCCTATTTTACTTTGGCTATTTGTGGGTCGAAAAAATGTTAAACGTTCTGATCTCTTCAAATTCTCAGGAGCATTTTTGCTGGCCATTTCGACGATGCTTTTGTCGGAAGTGAAATTCGGATTTCAAGCTTTGAAAGGAATCTCGGCTTTGTTGAATGTACAGGATAGTGTTGTTTTATCAAGGGGCTTAGGAGATTACATCGTTCTCTATTTAAATCAGATAGGTAAGGTTTTTGCGTATTCGTCTTATCCAGGCAATGTTGGATACGGTGGTGTGTTGGTTTTATTAATTATTATCATTGCGCTTCTTAATTGGAACAAAAAACAAACAATTTCCTGGCAGCCTTTTTTGGCCACTTGGCTTTTTAGTCATATCTTGGTTGTTTCAGTTGGCGGAACAAGCACGCCATTTTTGAATGTCGGATTTGCCCCGGCCATTGCCCTTGTGATTGGCATTTCATTTACTTTGTGGTGGAAACAAGGGAAGCGGGTATTGGTTCTTGCTTTAATGCTGTTAATTTTTATTGGCAATTCGTCCCGAATTGTAAAAGAAAACCCTCACGGACAGACAATTTTCTCAATCCAAAAAGACATGACACTTAAAAACCAACTTGCGGCTATTGATTACACTTATCAAGCAGCAGGCACTAAAAACTTTAGCATCAACACAATCACTAGTCCTCTTTGGATAAATATCGTTTGGACTTATCTTTATAAATGGCATGGGGAGAGAAGTTATGGTTTTGTGCCTGCCTGGCACGGACAAGACCAGGTGGGTCAGCTTGATACACTTGTTCATATTGACGAACCTTCTGACACGTTTTTCTTAATCCAGGAACCCTTGCAAGGGATACCAGGGCTTTTTGTAGAAGACACTCTTGGTCAGGAGAATGGAAGGTCTAGGGTTGTTGAAGAAAAGCACTTTGGGCAAATTGTTGTACAAAAGAGGGCAAGAGAGGTAGTTAGTGCAAAATGAACTCTCATTTGCTTGCTCGCGCTGCCCAGCGTCACAAACTTGTTCCGCCTGATCATTATGCCAGGTCAATAAAGCAAAGTTTCTTGCATAAATTTTGGCATACACGCAGATTTACTCAAATAGGGAAGATGATAGAACCTAGTGGCGGCAAGGTATTGGATATTGGCTCGGCAGATGGAACTTTCACTAAAGTTATTGTGGAGAAATCGAAAGCTGATGGAGTAATTGGCATTGATGTGTTGCCCGGCTCTGTGTCTTACGCAAAACGAAGGTTTGCGCGCAGTAAAGTAGTCTCTTTTAGAGTAGCTGATGCTCACGAACTTCCTTTTTTAGACAAGAGTTTTGATGCGATATTTTGTTTAGAAACTCTAGAACACGTTGAAGACCCGTTAAAAGCAGCTTGCGAGATGTTTAGGGTTTTGAAAGAGGACGGATATGCAGTAGTCCTAGTGCCAAACGAAAATTTTTTGTTTAAGACCCTTTGGCCGATTTGGCTAATGGGTCCTGGAAAAATATGGCGAGGGACTCACATTCAAGATTTGTCTGCAGAGGAGATAACGGAGATTCTTAAGAGGAGTGGGTTTACAATAAAAGAAACGAGAAAGTTCTTGTGTGGCATGCTGCAAGCAGTGAAAGTAGCCAAAGAATAGTTATATGAAAACGGCAGCAATTATTCCCAACTGGCAAGGAAGAAAGTTACTTGAAAAAAACTTACCCTCTGTTTTAAAGATTGGGTTTGATGAAATTATTGTTGTTGATGACGCATCAACGGATGACGGTGTCGCTTTTTTAACAGAACACTTCCCTACTGTAAAGATTGTGCGACACAAAAAGAATCAAGGGTTTTCGTCTACCGTTAATGACGGCGTTGCCGCAACTTCTGCTGATATAGTGTTTCTCCTGAATTCTGATGTGGTTCCGGAAAAAAATATTTTGCGTTATGTATTAACGCACTTTGAAGATAAGGAAGTCTTCGGTGTCTCTTTGCGAGAGAAAGGTTATTCATATGCAGTTCCTAAAATTGAGAATGGATTCATTGGGCACCAGATGGGATCAGAGACTGATAAACCTCACAATACTTTTTGGATTAGTGGAGGCTCAGGCGCTTTCCGCAAGAGTTATTGGGAAAAGTTGGGAGGGCTAGATACGATGTTTAACCCTTTTTATTGGGAGGATGTAGATTTATCTTATCGTGCGCTTAAAAGAGGATGGAAATTGCTTTGGGAACCTAAAGCAATTGTAGAACACAGACATGAATCCACAATAAACCTGAAGTATTTCTCGGCCCGATATTTAAACTACGTAAAAGAGAGAAACCAACTTTTGCTTTGTTGGAAGAACTTAAACTTAGGGTGGATAGTGAGCAAACACATCCCTGGATTATTGTGGAGATTGCGCCATCCGGGTTATATTGTGCCAGTTCTTTGGACACTAATGAAATTGCCGCAAGTTATTGTGCGACGGATACAAGAAGCAAAGGAGGTCAAAGTTACAGATGAAGAAGTTTTTCAAAGATTCCAATAATAGATTGCAAAAAATCGGTGTAGTTAAAGTTGCAATAACAATAGTGATACTGCATATACTTTTGGCCATTCCAGTTCATAGTAATGACTTGGAATTAGCAAAGATTTGGGGGATTTACGCTAAAGAGTTTGGCTTCTCCGGTTATTATGACTTTTTAAACTTTGGTAATTATGCCAGGCCTGAGTATCCCCCATTGGCAACTATTCTTTTCTGGTTTATGAGGATTATCTGGCAGATGATTTTTTCCATCTTCTGGCAAATAAATACAGCAATTCCTCTTTTCCCGTCTAAGCTTATACCCTGGCTAGAAGGAGATGGATATATTTTTATCTTGAAAATTCCTGGAATATTAGCAAACTTTGGGGTAGGACTGGTTATTTATAGATTTTTAAAGTTGAACTTTAATTCTAGAAAAGCCTTAGGCGGTGCGTTGTTGTATTGGTTAAACCCGGCTGCTGTTTATGTTTCTTCTTTGTGGGGTCAGATAGATGGGATAATAATTTTACTAAGTTTTCTTGCCATAGTTTTTATTCTGCAGGGGAAAAGCACTTTTGGAGCTCTGTTTTTTATTGCGTCCATTATGACAAAAGCTACCATGCTAGTTCTATTCCCAATCTTGGTATTTAAGGTTTTAATTGAAAAAAGATATTTCTTGCTTTTGCGAGACCTGGTAATATCGGTACTTTTTGCTCTGGTTGTGGCATATCCTTTCACTAGAGAAAACCCCTTAAGTTGGCTATTAAAGAATTACTTGAATAAATTTTTAACTGTAGCTGCTCAGTTGCCTTTCATTCAGTTGAGGGCTTATAATTTCTGGACACTTTTAACAGGTTTTAATTTTGTTCCTGACGCTGATCTTTTTGGGGGTATTAGTTTGGCGTTTTGGGCAAGGTCGCTTTCGCTTTTAATATTTTTAGGTCTTTTTATTCTCTTGTGCCGCAAAAAAGAAGTGTGGGGAGCTTCCTGTCTTTTTATTTTTGCATCCTTTTTATTCTTACCTCGGATTCACGAAAGATATTTGTTGCCAATCTTCCCATTCCTATTAGTTTTCTCATTTTATCAACCAAAAATTCGTCCCGTTTACTATCTTGTTTCTGTTGTGTCGTTGGCTAATTTATATGCAGCGTGGCAGGTTCCGTATAGCTTAGTGGCAACCTTTTTATCAACTGATCTTGTAGCAAGAATACTATCTTTGTTGCTTTTGACCTCTTTCCTTTTTGTGTTAATTGTTTACAAAAATTTGCCTGCATATGCAAAAAAGAAAAGTTGAATTATCCATAATTATTCTTAATTACAACACGGGGGATATTTTCTCCAAATGTGTTGACTCGGTATTGCGGGCGACCGAAAACCTTCAGAGCCCCCATTCAGAGCTTATTCTTTTAGATAATGCATCGACTGATAATTCTTTTAAGGTTCCCAAAAAAGAAAGGGTTATTGGGATTCAAAACGGAAGCAATTTAGGATTCGCAAGAGGTTGTAATCGTGGAATCAGGGAAGCTAAAGGTAAGTATGTGCTTCTTCTTAACCCCGATACGGTAGTTATAAAAGATGCCATCCAAAAGTTGTTGGATTTTGCCAAAGCTTGTCCAGATGCCGGGGCTGTGGGGCCAAAGTTGCTAAATCCAGATGGCACAACCCAACCTTCCGCTTTTTACCTGCCCACTCTTTGGGGAGCAATAAAAGAATTTTGGTTGGGTCAAAAGGGCATCTACTCTAAGTACATTCCCAAAAAAAGGCCGGTGGAATCTTTGGTTGCGGTGGAAGCGCTCGTTATGGCCGCATTTTTGCTAACACCACGGGCTTTGAAGAAAGTGGGTTTTTTAAATGAGAAGTATTTTATGTATTTTGAGGACTTAGACTATTGCAGAAATTTAAAGAGTGCCGGTTTAAAAGTTTACTATCTGTCGGAAGCAGAAGTAATTCATTATCATGGAGTAAGTGGTAAGAACGTAGCCTCCCAAGAAAACCAATGGCGACGGCTTATCCCATCAAGTAAGATTTACCATGGGACACTAACGCACAATCTTATCAATTTCGTTATTTGGTCAGGACAAAAATGGCAAAGAGTACTGGATGGAAGATAGATTTTACATATCTAGCATGGGCTTTTTTAATAGGGTTATTTTTTGTATTTAGGTCCAATCCTAATTTTCCCGTAACTTTCCAGGAAGCAGAAGAAAGTTATACAGCATATTCAATAATTCACACGGGGAGAGACACAAACGATAACTTACCTGGATTGCTGTTTCGGGGCGATAATAACTATTTGTCTACTTTAGGGGTTTATTTACGGATACCAACAATTTGGTTATTGGGATTAAATACGACAGCTGTTAGAATTCCGACCGTTGTCTTGGGGGGTCTAGCCGTTTATGCTGTTTTTTTATCGTCACTGCTAATTCTTAAAAGTAGGTTACAAGCAACAATTGTCTCTTTAGTTTTCTCTTTATCCCCTTTCTTTATTCAATTAAGCCTATTTAACTTGGGGTTAATTGGAGCTGTAGCATTTAGCCTACTTGCAAGTTACATGTTATTCACGCAAAGGTGGTATTCTGCAGTTTTCCTGTCTTTTTTGGGTGTACTTTCAGACTTTTCTTCCATACCCTTTCTGACATGTTTGTTTGTGGGAGAGTCCTATGTCCGAAAGGGGAAAAAGGTTAGCCTTTCCGTTTTGGTGGCCTCTTTAACGGCGATAGTTGTGTTCCTGTTGATTGATCCACGACTAATCGGTTTTTTTAAGAGAACCACGACATACAGGGAAGTTCAGCCACAAAACTTTACTTATTTAGTTGATCAAAGGTTATCTTTTGGTCAGCTTTACAGTTCACCTTTAATAACTGAAAAATTCAATTTTAACCGCATTGCTCACAATAAGATATTCTATAGAGCCAACGCCCTTTCCCAATCGTTGATAGGAAATTTCAACTACGAGAAATTGACCTCCTCTTCCCAGGCCGGCACAATTCTATCCAAAGAAACAGTAGATTCCAAAAGTCTTCCACGATTCTTTTTCTGGGAAATACCATTTATTTTGTTGGCAGTGATTGTTCTTGCCAAACGACTGCCCAAGCAGCATAAATTGCTTGTGGTAAGCGCTCTCGCCACAGTCGTAATTTTTTCTAAAGAAACCTTAGTCTACCTCCTTCCTTTTCTTGCTTTGGGTTATACAATACTGCTTACTTACCTATGGCAAATAAGATTTTTTTTGCGTCCCGCTTTGATAAGTCTGGGATTACTATTTCTTGTTATTACTTACGCATCTTTTTATGATTTGCTAAATTACCATCAAGAAAAATGGCTTCCAGAGAATGATTTTCGACAATATCAAATATGGAACACGATTACAAACCAGGATATAAATGAAAAAAAAGTTATAGTTACAGACAGGTTGGGAGAGCCCGCTTATTATTATCTGTATTATAAAAAGGTAGATCCAAATGTGTTTCGGGAGGGAAAGGCGCTAAGCACAAATTCTTCCTCAGGAATTCAACGTGTCAATCGGGTAGGGGGTGTAGAATTTAAATCTTTCAAATATTTTGAATCCCCTAGGGGTAAAGACGAAGTTTGGGTAGGTATGGGAGGCGAGTTTTTGGGCGAGAATCAAAAGTTTAAAGATGTTTCAAATGTTACAGATGGGGTGGTATTTCAAAAGATTTTGGGAGTTAATCAAGCAAATAAATTTTTAGGCGACCAACTCTGGTTTGTAAAAACGACTCTACAATGAGAAAAATTCAATACAGCTTTTTGGCACTGGTCATTTTACTAGGAGGATTTTTAAGGTTATATGGTCTTTCTAGGTCTCCCGCCTCTTTAAATTGGGATGAGGCAGCTTGGGGATATAATGCTTATTCCATTTCTCAATTGGGCAGAGATGAGTATGGTAAATTTTTGCCTATTTTTACGCGTTCTTTTGATGAGTACAAATCAACGTTGCCTCTTTACTTAATGATCCCCAGCATCAAGGTCTTTGGTCTTAATGAGGTGGGTGTCAGGTTGCCTTCTGCTTTATTGGGAACACTTTCCATTTTTTTGATATTTTTCCTGTCTTTGCAGATTTTTAAAAAGAATTCAATAGCTCTAGTTTCAGCCTTTGTTTTCGCTATCGAGCCCTGGTCTGTTCACCTGTCGCGCGTTTACCACGACGCCAACGAAGCCCTCTTCTTTTTGCTTCTTGGTTTGTTGCTCTTTTTGTATTCCAAAAGTAAGCCATATTTACTAATAGTAGCCGTTTTATCTTTTATGATTTCCATGTACACATATAACGCTAATAAAGTTTTAGTGCCATTAATTCTGGTTGGTTTATTTTTTAAGCATAAGAAAGACCTGACCAAATATCCCAAGGTACCACTATCCTTATCCGCATGCATTTTGGCTATATTTACCAGCGCGTTTCTTTTTCTTGCCCTAAAAGGTGAGGCTTTAGCTCGGGTGGGCTCTACTAATATCTTTATATTTTGGCCTGTAACTCCTTTTTTGAATTCTTTAATTGAGCAACATTCGGCAAATGGCATCTGGGGTATTTTTTTACACAATAAACTCTTTTACTTCCTTGGGGAGGCTGGCGGGAGGTATCTTGCTTACTTTTCTCCCCCAAATCTTTTTTTGAGAGAACCGCAGGAGCCGGCGACAATTTTGGCCGGCAATTCTATTTTTCACCCCTTCGAGTTTATTCCTTGGGTTGTAGGACTAGCTTATTTATTTAAAAGTATTAAAAAGTACAAAGAACTAATCTTTATTATTATTGTAGCTCCTGTTCCGGCGATGCTGACTTGGAATTGGTTCCAGCCAGGCAGAACAATGGCGCTTTTTGCGGTTTTCTCTATGCTTGTTGGGGTAGGTGTGGTATTTCTAATTGATCATCTAAGCCACGCAATAAAGAGGGACATCTATTCAAAAATTGCAAAGAAGCTCGGTTTTTTCATTTTTGGTTTTTACGGACTATTGGCAGCTTTTTATCTGTTCGATTCGTTACACGTCTACCTGCCTTTCCGTGATTCTGGCAACTGGCAGCCTGGGTTTCGCGAGACTGTCCCTGTTGTGATGAAGTATGAAAGTAAATACTCACAAGTGATTATAGAAACCGGACACGGGCAGCCGTACATTTTTTATCTTTTTTATGGGCAGTACCCGCCTGGGCGTTATTTAAAAGAGTTAGATTTGCAAAAAATAGGGAAACCGCGCAAGTCATTTGATTTTGGCAAGTTTACATTTAAAAAAATTTATTGGCCTGTGGACCGTAGCCTAAAAAACACACTATTCATAGGCAGTGAAGAAAACCTTCCCCAAAAGGATGTAGAAAACCAGCCAGGTGCAAAAGTTCTTAAAATAGTTAAAAATAGTAGAGGAGATGTTCAAGCGAAGATTGTGGCGATTGAATAGATATGCGTAAGTATTCAAATCTCTTATTAATAGGTATTCTAGTAATAGCTAGCTTATTGCGCCTGTGGCAGCTTGACCGCGTGTCAGTGTCTTTGTTCGGGGATGAGCTGGATGTGGGTTACCATGCTTACTCTATTTTGAAAACTGGACGCGACTATTCTGGCAACTTTTTGCCAATTCACTTCCAATCCTTGGCCGAATGGCGCACACCTCTTTATCTCTACTCAGTAGTACCCACAGTAGCTTTGTTTGGCGTCTCGCCATGGGGAGTTAAACTTCCTGCGGCTATTTTCGGCATCCTTGGGGTATGGGTATTTTATCTGTTTATTCGCCAAATTACTGGTAAGCAAGGTATTGCTTTGCTTTGTGCCCTAGTTCTTGCTCTGTCCCCCTGGCACGTCCAGTATTCAAGAGCCGGTTTTGAAGTGACGCAACTTTTAACGCTATATATAGCTGGCATTTACTTTTTTCTTAGGGGTTTAAAGAATGGGAAATGGCTATTCCCATCTGCGGTGTTCTTGGCACTTACCCCTTGGGCATATAGCACTGCCAAACTTTTTTTACCCTTAACCTTTGCCGCACTGGTTTTGATTTGGCGGCGCGACCTTCTTAAACTGCCGCGGAAACAGCTTATAATTGCTGCTTTGTGCTTTGCAATAGTTGCCGCACCAATTGCCTTCAGTACGGTTTTTGGTGGAGGTGCACAGCGTTTTAATTATATTTCTATCTTTTCAGATCCCACCATGTCTCCTGAAATTGGATTTGCAAGATTAAGAGATGCCAAAATGCGCAACCCTGTAGCTCAAGTGGGTATTACTCCTACTTTTGTTGATCGGTTGTTCCACAATAAGGCAACATGGCTTACTACCTTTGTGGGTCAGAATTATTTGCGTGCGTTTTCAACAGAATTTCTTTTTACCCAAGGTGATCCTAATCCTCGTCATTCGCCAAATGGAATAGGCGAACTGTATAAGTTTGAAGCTGTATTTTTAGTTTTGGGACTTGCCTACTTTCTTTTTTCAAAAGTAGACAAAAAGATAAAAATTTTTGTGTTCTTCTGGATTCTTGCAGCGCCAATCCCCGCGGCTTTGACACGTGACGGAGGTAACCATGCTACGCGCCTCTTTTTACTTCTTCCGCCTTTAATCTTTCTAGTGGGGTATGGCGTGTGGAGCACATATAATTCGTTCTTAATTCGCAAGTGTAGTCTGTTTGTGTATTCGTATTCATTCGTATTAATTCTAAGTGTTGTATTCTTCCAACATCTATATTGGATCCACTATCCATGGGATTCGGAACGCTGGTGGCATGCAGCGTTTGAAACCGCAGTCAAAACGGCAGTTTTTGAAAGTCCTAATTATGATAAGGTAATAGTCAGTAACGCCGGAGAGCCGGCAATGATTTTCTTTTTAGGCTGGTCTCAATTTTCTCCCCAAAGATTCCACGAGCTTTACCAACCGAGAGGCACAGGGGGCTTGGATTTGCCTCGGGAGACCTTACCTAATTTTGGTGCAATTTCCAAGCTGGATAAATACTATTTTGGTTCCCCCAATGTCGATCTTTATACATTAGGACAGGTTTTACCGGATAAAGCCCTTTATGTTGCCACGGCAAAGGAAGTAAATGTAAACTTAATACAAGAACCGGAGCGTTTGCCTAAAGATCTGATAATGGTTAAAGCGGTTGCTTATCCATCCGGAGAACCAGCCTTTTTCTTGTTGACTAAAAATACTAAATGAAATCCATTTGGAAAATTATTTTTATAGCTTTTGTACTTCGTCTTGCTTTTTCTTTTGTCACTTGGCATCCGGACTTAAATAACCATGTTGATTGGGGAATAAGGTTTTGGGAGTATGGCCCGGCAAAATTTTACAAAGCGAATGTTTGGAGCTTTACCTGGCCAAACCAGCCCCCAGGTACTATTTATATCTTTGCCGGAATCAGGAAATTGTTTGAGTTAACCTTCTCCTTTTTCTGGTATTTAAATGTTAGCATTCCAGCTTTCCCGTCAAATCTGATGTTGTTTTTTGAGAAAAACTTGTATCAGGCACTCCTCAAACTGCCAGCAATTTTATCTGATTGCGGCATTGCCTATCTTATTTTTAGAGTCTTTGCCAAACAAGGTAAAAAAACTTTGGGTCTTTGTGGTGCAACTTTGTTTTTGGCAAATCCAATTGTTTGGTATAACTCAACAATTTGGGGGCAAACGGATAGTATTATCAGCTTTTTTGCCCTCTTAGCTTTTGTACTGCTTATTGAAAGAAAATTCTTTTTTGCCTTCTTTGCCATAATGCTTTCTCTTTATATAAAATTGTCTTTGATTATTTTCTTGCCTGTATTTTTTGTAGTTGCTCTAAAGCAAAAGTATGCGCTAAAACAATGGGTTATTGCCCTGCTGGCACCAATATTAATAATAAGCGTATTGACAATTCCTTTTTCACAAAAGGCAGAACCGTTTGGATGGCTTATTACACTTTATAAGGATAAAGTGTTTACGCAACAACTTCAGGTAATTACAGCAAACGCTTTCAATTTGTGGGCTGCTGTCGCGGGAATTCACGAAAAGCCCCAAACTCTTCTTTTGGGCCCCTTGCAATATGCCCAATGGGGAGAACTTCTTTTGGGGATTGCGTATTTGCCGGCAATTTATTTAGTGTGGCGCAAACAGGAGATCAAGTCTGTTATGTGGTCGCTGAGCATAATTGCCTTTTCATCTTTTATGCTGGCGACAAATATGCACGAGCGATATTTGTATCCCCTATTTGCGCCCTTAACCATTCTTGTTTGCCTGTATAGCTTTCTCTTGCCTCTATACATAATAGTATCCCTGGTTTCCTTAGTTAACTTATACAACTTTTGGTGGTTCCCAAAAATAGATTTTATTGTGCAGATTATGTCAGTAAAAGACCGCATTGCCCCAAGAATTTTGGGACTTATTAATTTCGGCTTTTTCTTATACTTCTATAAACAATTCTACACGAGAAACTTCAGGAAGGGTTAACCTGTCATTATGTACAAAGTAGGTTTTCTGCTAGCATTCATAACCACGTCTTTCGTTTACGGTCTTTTTTTAAATCGTGTGCCTGTTCATCTCAACCAAGACGAACTAGGTTTTTCGATAAACGCTTATTCGATAGCAAAAACAGGAATGGATGAAAACGGAAGGGTTATGCCGATTTATTTTTGGCATTTGGGAGTGATGTGGGCAACTCCGGCAATTGTATATCTAACTGCGGGGGTTTTAAAGTTTTTTCCCTTATCGGAAGAGTTTATCCGTTTGCCTAGCGTCTTTGTCGGTCTTGCCAATCTTGTCTTAATCTGGTGTTTGGCAAAAGCTTATTTTAAGTGTGAGAAGTGGGCTCTTGCTGTGGTTATTCTGTTGGCAACGACTCCGGTTAACTTTATACACAGCCGTCTGCTTTTGGATAATTTGTATCCTGTGCCGTTTGTTATAGCTTGGCTATTGTGTTTGCTGAAATATTTTGAAGGCAAAAAGATTTGGGTGTTACTGGCAGGCTTATTTCTTCTGGGGGCAGGTATGTATACATATCATGCTGCAAGGATCATGATGCCTTTTTATTTCTTACTGACTCTTTTGGTTGTACGTCGCAATTATTTAAAGTTAAGTTTGGCGTTTGCCGCGCCGTTGGCTCCTTTAATTTGGTGGTTTAGTAAATATCCTGATACTCTATTTGCCGACCAGGTCAAATATACTGGTATTTATAAGTTAAACCTTTTCCATCGGTTGGATGTTTATCTCAACTACTTCAACCCTAAGTTTTTATTTTTTACAGGGGATCAGAGTTTGATTCATTCAACCCACAGGTCAGGAGTTTTTCTTATCCCTCTTTTAATTTTTATTCCAGTGGGGATCTATTTTCTGTGGAAGAAGAAAGACACTTTTAATAGGCTACTGTTAGCGGGTTTCTTCACTTCCCCCATTGCGGCAACAATTGCCGGAGACCACTATAGAATTTCAAGAGCTCTGTTTATTCTGCCATTTGCCACACTGATTGCAGTGGCAGGTCTTAAAGCGCTTTTAAGTGTTCGTGATATAAGATGGAAGTTGACATGTATTTTCCTTGTGCTTTTGATACCTCTGCAATTTGCGGTCTTTTACTATGACTACATGACTAAATATCGGGTTCGGTCATACTCCTGGTTTAACGATAATATCCCGGGCGTTTTGGAATCCACAATATCTTACGTTAAGGAAAACCAAGTTGAACAAATTTACCTCGATCGTAGGGTAAATTTTATTGACCGATACTGGAAGTTTTATACACTAAGAGCAAATACACCTGAACTTTTAAGTAAAGCAGTTTATCAGGATCCATACTCGCTGGTATTGGAGACAATGCCGGAAAAAAGTCTAATCGTTTATAATTTCAACCACATAGACGGCCAAAAGAAAACCCTTGGACCTTTTAAAAAGGTTAAAGAGATTATAGAACCCGACGGAGTTTCAAAGTTTTATCTCTTTGCAAATTAAAACTTGATACAATGTATATATGCGGCGCTTGGTATTTTTGGGAACCTTTCTTCTGGCCCTTACTCTAAGATTATTTGATTTGCAAAACCATCCCGTTGGTTTTACTCCAGATGAGGCTTCTTTTGGTTATGATGCATACTCCATTTTGAAAACTGGAAAAGATCAATGGGGGCAATTCCTGCCTTTAACTTTGCAGTCTTTTGGGGATTACAAACTTCCGCTTTATACATATCTAACAATCCCCTCAATAGCAACATGGGGTTTGAATGAATTTACGGTTCGGTTGCCTAACGCTGTGGTAGGCACACTGGCTGTGTTGGCCACATATCTTATGGTGTCAGTGCTTATTAAAGACAGGCGTGTTGCGGTGTTAAGCGCATTTCTCCTGGCCATATCGCCGTGGCACATCTCACTTTCCCGGGGTGCTTTCGAGGCAAACTTAACGACTTTTTTCATGCCTTTTGGAGTGTGGGCATTTTACAAAGGATTGGAAAAACCTCGTTGGATGGCCTTGGCGGCTTTGGCTTTTGGCCTGAATCTCTTTACTTACCACTCTGCAAGATTATTTACTCCACTTATTATCCTTTTGTTATTGTGGGATCGCCGCACTTTGTTATTGCACTTTAAGGCGGGAAGGAAGTATGGAATAGCTATTGCTGTGTTGGCTATCTTTATTGCCGCTGCCGCTTATGCGATGCTTTTTTCTGGGGCGGGAAGTCGCGGTTCCGACATTGCGATTTTCAATCCTACAGATAATTGGACAGGTCTGGCCGACAGGCGGTATGAGGCAGTTTTGGCCGGAGTGCCCGATTTTATCGAAAGAATCTTTTCAAACAAGGCAGTTTATGTCTTCAAAGAGTTTTCTCAAAGATATCTCTCCTACCTTTCCTCCCAATTTTTGTTTACTCAAGGAGCAGGCGAGTGGACTTATGGTATGATTGCCGGCAGAGGTGTACTTTATTTAGTTGAATTGCCTTTTGTGCTAGCTGCCCTTGTCTCTTTTGTTAGGCGGCCAAATAAGTTTTTAGGGTTAGTTTTGCTTTGGCTTTTGCTTGCGCCACTACCGGCTGCTTTAACCAAAGGACCCGGGTATGCGGGTAATCGAGTGGCTGTGATGATGCCGGCGATTCAAGTTTTATCTGCTTACGGTGCATTAGCACTGTGGGACGTTGTCCAAAAGAGATGGTCGAGACATAAAGTATCCTGTGCTTGGGGTAGTTCATTGTTATCTTGTTATCTTGCTATCTTGCTAGCAAGCCTTGGGTTTTTCCTGGAAGACTATTATTATCACGCGCCGCGGGATCAAGCCCAGGCAATGCTTTATGGTAGAAAACAGGCGGTAGAACTTGCTTCACAAATTGAAAATAGATACCCGCAAATTATTTTTAGTCGTTCGTTATCAGAGCCGCAAATCTATGTTGCCTTTTACAAAAAATGGGATCCAACTGATTATCAAAAGCAAGCACAGGACTGGTTGAGATACAAGGCAGAGGGGCGCTCCTTTGTTGATCAATTGGGACAATATAACCTAGGAAAGTTTGTATTTAGGACTATTCAATACGAGGATGGTGTAAACCTTGGGCCGTCGCTGTTGGTAGGAAGTGTTCGTGAGTTTCCTCCAGATGCTAAGCTTGTAAATGTTGTCAAAACTCCAAATGGTCAGCCCCTTATCCTAATTGTTTATGGAAAAGATTAGACTGTCGGTTGTTATTCCAGCGTATAACGAGTCAAAAAATTTTCGCTGTGGTGTTTTAAACGGAGTAGTTGAATTTTTAAAATTGCGAAAATACACTTGGGAGGTTATTTTGGTTAATGATGGATCAACCGATGAAACTCTCAAGTTGCTTAAGGAATTCGTAAGTTGTCATTACGGTTTCAGGCTTGTAGATATGGTTCATGGGGGCAAAGTTGCTGCGGTGACTAGTGGGGTGTTAGAGGCCAGAGGTGAAATTGTAGTATTCTCGGATTTTGATCAGTCTACGCCCTTGAGCGAAGTAGAAAATTTCTTACTAGAATTCAATAAGGGGGCAGAATTGGTGATTGGAAGAAGAGTTGAGAAATCTGGCTGGTCTCTTTTTCAGAAATTAAGAAGTAAAACCTTTAACTTTTTAGTTCAGTTAATAATTCTACCAGGAATTAATGATACACAATGTGGATTTAAGGCTTTTAAAAATTCTGTTGCGAAGGAACTTTTTAAAAAGCTTAGTATCACAAAACATACGGCCAAAGACGGTTATAAAGGGGCTTTCGACGTAGAACTTCTTTACTTGGCAAAACGAAGAGGATATAAGATTGTGCAGCTTCCAGTCGTTTGGAGTTACGTTAAGTCCGGGATTCTCTCCCCGCTCGAGCCAATCAAAATGTTGCTGGATATAATTCACCTACGCTTAGCATATCTTAACCGCCATGTGATACCAGTAGTTTTGTTGCTACTTTTGTCTGTTCCGGCTTGGATACAGACAGCCAAAGGTGGCTACTTTCCCATGCATGACGATCTACAATTTGGGAGGCAAGTAGTTATGGACAAGTGCTTTGCAGACAAACAAATACCTTGCAGATGGTCAAAAGACTTAGGCTACGGCTACGGATATCCGCTCTTTAACTATTACCCACCATTTCCTTACTACCTGGGACAAATGTTTAGAAGTGCAGACTTGTCGTACATCGATGTAATTAAAGTGCTGGTTGTTCTTAGCTTGATAATATCAGGGCTACTAATGTATCTTTTTGCGCAAGTATTTTGGGGAAAATGGGGAGGTTTGATATCTGGGGCGCTTTACATATATGCTCCTTATCATGCTGTCGATATTTACGTGAGAGGTGCTATGAATGAAGCGTGGGCGATAGCTTTCTTCCCAGGCGTGTTTTGGGCGCTTTATAGGTTAATAGAAAGAAATAAGTGGAAATACGTTTTACCAGTAGCCGCATTTTCGTCTTTGGTTATGCTCTCTCATAATCTAATGTTGATGTTGTTCGTGCCAGCAGCTTTCGTGTGGGCTTTGTTTTGGCTCGTCAAATTTAGAAGTGTTAAGGCTTTGCCAAAACTGGTTGTAAGTGGTAGTTGGTCTCTGGGGCTAGCAGCCTTTTTCTCGCTGCCGGTAATCTTTGAGCAGAAATACGCTCATGTTGAAACCTTGACCGCCGGTTATTTTAATTACCTGGCGCACTTTGCAACTCTTAAAGAATTATTCATTGATAGAAATTGGGGGTATGGCAACTCTATTTACGGGCCCGTTGATTATATCAGTTTCCAAATTGGATATATTCATTGGGGGTTGGCCTTGGTTAGTTTGATAGTGGCTTTAGTATTTGCGAGGAAAAAGCTTTACAAATCTTTATTTATAGTACTAATGTTTGCGATCTCTTTGTTTTATGCGTTTTTGGCTCACGAAAAATCTTCTTTTTTGTGGTCAGCCGCGCCTCAGCTCCAATATTTACAGTTCCCCTGGCGTACCCTTTCTATCGTGATATTCGGAACGTCTTTTTTGGGAGGAAGTATCGTTATATTAGGAGAGAAACTTATCAAGTTTAGAGTAATCGGAACATTGATCCTGATTTTAGTGACCGTAGCTTTTTATAAGGATTACTTTCGCTGGAAAGATTTTTGGCCTAACTTTAAAGATCAAGACAAGTTGGCGGGGGAGCAGTGGAAACTCCAAACGACGAATGGAATTTTTGACTACTTGCCCGTATGGGCTCCCTTTCCACCTGTGAATCCTCCCAACGGCGATGCAGAAATTATCGATGGGGAGGGGCAAATAACAACTCTTTTTAAAAACAGCGTGAAGCAAGAGTACGAAGTAAAAGTAAAAAAAGAAGCCCGTTTCCAAATCAACACTTTTTATTTTCCCGGTTGGGAATACACAGTTGACGGGCGGGAAGTTTTGGTAAATCCTAAAGATGATCAAGAGTTGGGACGGCCGAGAATCCAACTCTCGAGTGGAAATTATAAAATAGTTGCACTTTTTAAAAAGACATCCGTAAGATATATAAGTGATATTGTTTCTGTAGTTTCTTGGAGCATATTTCTTGTTTGTGCTTTTTTATCGGCTTCCAATATTAATTTTTTGAAAAGAGAGAAGTCACCATGAAAAGAATTCTTCCCTGGTTGTTAATAGGCGTAATAATAAGATTAGTTATCATACCAATTACGCTCCATCCGGACATCAGAGGATTCGCTTTGGGAGCGCAGCTGATTTCAAGCGGTCATATATTGGATTTTTACGATTATCTAAGTCGCCTACCTTCGGATAGCCCCCTGGTACGCTTGTACGGAAGAGATCTCTTCATTTATCCTCCTTTAGCCAACTCCTATCCTGCGGTCTACATGAAATTACTTTGGCCCTTTTATCCCCAGGAACTATTGCACACCTTAATTATTGATATGGGGAAAGTAATAGGTCAGCCGCAGCTCTCATTGCTTCTATACTTGTTAAAACTCCCAAATCTTGTTGTTGATTTTTTAATTGTGTACTTGCTAGGCAAGTTCTTCGAAAAAAGAGCAGATAAATCTTTAGGTCAAATCTTGTGGTTGATTAATCCTGTAACTATTTATTCAGCATACATGCTTACCCAGTCTGATATTTTGCTGGCATTATCAATTATGGTGTGCTTGCTCTTTGCGAAGAAGGGGAAATATTGTCAAGCTGCATTTGCATTAGCTATGGGGGCACTTGTCAAGCAGTTCGTACTTTTTTTGTTGCCTATTTTGGCTTTATATGCCCCCGGCTCTTTCATAAAAAAGTTAGGTATATTTTTGGTGGGGATAATGTCATACGCGTTAGTCCTTGTACCATATCTGTCTTCTCCTGGTTTCCGTCATTATGCTTTACTTGCTTCTCAGGCAGATAAAATTTTCTTCGCAAAAATACCAGTTTCGGGGGGCGCTTTTCTACCAATCTTTTTGGTGGGCATGTTCTTGCTTTATTGGTTCTGTTGGTTGTATGCAAGAAAGTATGAATTATGGCAATGGTTTATGTGGCCATTACTGCTTTTTTACAGTGTAGTTCATTTTCATCCCCAGTGGTTTACCTGGATTACACCAATTTTAGTTATTTTCTTAGTACGACTGCAGAAGAAAGCAATTTTGCCTACTTTGGCCATGTTGTGGGCTTTTTTGGGTATTATTTTAATGTTTGAACCGTCACTTAACGTAGGTCTATTTGCTCCATTAAACCCTCCCTGGAGCAATGACTACTCTTTACTGCCGCTTCTTACCAAGCTATTGCCCGAAGTAACCCTAAGGAGTGTTTTCTTTGCATTTTTGGCGTCGGCAGCAGGAGTAGTTTCTTATTTATCCTTCAAGCGAACTGTAAATGCGAATTAACAAAGAGAAAAAATTGATACTTTTGGCACTAATTCTTGTCATTCCAACATTCTGGAGGATGTTGCGAGAGGGAATTTACTCGATGCAAGATTTTCATTTATTTAGGATGTACGAGTTCGACAAGTGCGCGCGTGATTTTCAACTGCCTTGCCGTTGGACCCCGGATTCGGGTTTTGGATATGGCGAGCCGATGTTTAATTTTTACACCCAAGTGCCTTTTGCCATTGGTGAATTTTTCCACTTGCTGGGTTTTCAGATAACTGATTCGGTAAAAATTCTTTTCATACTTTCTTTGTTGCTTTCAGCCCTGGGGATGTATTTATTTGCCAATAAATTGTGGAGGAATAAATATGCAGCTTTGGTAAGCAGTGTGATTTATGTGTATGCACCGTACCGCGCCGTGGACGTTTGGGTCAGAGCTGCCTTGCCTGAAGCTTTAGCATTTGTGCTTTTTCCATTCGTTACACTTTTTGCTTGGAATCTCTTGCAAAAGAAAAGTTTAGGTAATTTTGCTGGTTTTACTTTTTTTCTAGCGTTGCTTTTGTTAACACACAACCTGTCCTTTCTAATGTTCAGTTTATTCTTGGGTTTATGGTTGGGTTACAAAGTTGTGGAAAGCAAGAACTATCACGGGATTCCCGGCTTCATCGGAGGTGGGATCTTAGCGTTACTGCTTAGCGCGTTTTATATTCTACCGGTAATTTTTGAGTCTCGATATGTAAATTTAAGTTCTACGACGACAGGATACTTCGACTTTAGAGCACACTTTGCTACGCTAAACCAGCTTTTAATATCAAGATTTTGGGGATATGGTGCGTCGCTTTTTGGCCCGAAGGATGACCTTAGTTTATCTGTGGGTCAAGTGCAGTGGGTATTGCCTTTGATAGCCCTGGTATGCCTGTTAATAACTCGCCAAAAAGAAAAACTTAAAGACGTTTTGGTGTTAGTTTTAATTGGTTGGTTGGCTTTGTTTTTAACACACAATAAGTCGACGTCTATTTGGGAAAGCCTCAAATTTATGTCATATTTTCAATTTCCGTGGCGTTGGCTTTCTATAGCAACTTTCAGTTTTGCGCTGGCTTCTGGAGCTGTGGTGTTTGTTTCCAGGCGATTCCCTCTGTGGATTAGTGCAACTGTTATTGTCATCATCATCCTTGTGAACTTTTCTTTTTTTAAGGAGGATATGTGGTACAACATTACAGATAAAGACCAGTTTGTAGGGAAAAAATGGGAAGAACAGATCGCGTCAGCGCTGGGCGATTATTGGCCAGTATTCGCTTCCCAACTTCCGACAAGTTCGGCTCCTTTACAGCCTGTTATTAGCGGTTCTTCAGTGGGGAACCAGCTCGTAAAGAAGAGTAACAGTGTGGCATACCAACTTTCGCTTGTTTCTCCGGCGGAAGTGCAATTCCCAATAGTTTACTTCCCTGGTTGGCATTTGTTTATGGGTCAGAAGGAATATCCAGTTTTTCCGTCTGGGAACTTGGGTTTGATAACCGCGCAACTGCCTTCACTTGATGGGGAGAAGGAGGTAATACTGAGATTCGCGAATACTCCTGCAAGAACCTGGGGAAACATAATTAGTATGGTCACAGCTGTCGGTATAGTCTTGTTTGTTGTGAAGAAAAAACATGTGGCTTAAAAAACATTGGTTATTAGTATTAATTGTAATTCTGGGTTTTATCTTAAGGTTTGTATGGATTACTCGCGTGCCGCCAAGTCTAAACTGGGATGAGGTCAGTCATGGTTGGAATGCCTACTCAATTTTAAAAACCGGGCAAGATGAGTGGGGAAAAGCATTCCCGATTGCAAATTTTAGAGCTTATGGGGATTATCCCCTCCCGCTTAATTTGTATTTCACCATACCCTTTATAAAGGCCTTTGGATTAAACACATTGGCTATCCGCCTGCCACATGTTTTATTGGGAACTCTCACTATACTCTCCTCATATTTTGTTTTTTTGGGGGTTACCAAAAGAAAAGATATAAGTTTACTTGGCGCGTTTTTTGTAGCGATTGATCCCTGGCTACTTTTCCCTTCACGGTTTGTTTTGCAATCAAACCTGTCGGTGTTCTTTATAACTACCGCCGTGGCCCTTTTTGTGAATGGCAAGTTCCCGCTTTCTTTTTTTGCTTTTGGCCTAACGCTTTTTTCTTATCACACAACCAGAATCTTCACTCCAATTTTTTTACTTGCACTTTTTATAATCTACCGGCGTGAACTATTAAACTTTTTCAAACACAAACGCTTACTCGGGACAATTTCTCTTGTCATTTTATCTGTCTTTCTTGTGCCGCTTCCCTTTGTTTTGTCGAATCCAGAAGCAAGAGCTCGGGCAAATTGGGTTTTTTTGGTTGATCAGAGTGCAATAAACCACATCGAAACTTGGCGGCAGTCGAGTAAATTACCTCCAAAGTTAGCTCGTCTTCTCTACAACCGCCCTGTCTACTTCGTTGAGAAGTTTGCCCAAAACTATGTAGATTATTTTTCGCCGCAGTTTTTGTTTTTGAATGGTGGTACGCAATATCAGTTTAGCGTCCCAGGTTGGGGGCTTCTTTATCCGGTTAACTTACCCTTTTTCTACATCGGTTTGATACTGGTTGCATGGAGAGCGATTAAAAAAGAAAAGGCATATCAACTGGTTTTGCTGTGGCTGTTGCTGGCACCAATTCCGGCAAGCATCACAAATGAGAAATATGCCGTATTGCGCTCAACATCCATGCTTCCGATTCCTCAGTTGCTTTCTGCGTTGGGAGTTTTTTGGGCTGTTGATAAAATTGCCCGAAAATGGAAAGTCGTTGTATTGGCCGCATATTTCTTAGTTCTTTTTGGCTTTGTTGAAAAATATCTTTTCAACTATTTTGCACTTTATAGAAGCAACTATTCATGGGCCTGGCAATATGGGTACGCCTTTATGGTAGATTACGTAAAACTTCACTATAAAGAATACGATCGGGTCGTTATCACCAAAAAATATGGCGAACCGCATGAATTTCTACTTTTCTACTGGCCTTGGGATCCGGCTGCTTACCGGAAAGACTCCAAACTTGTGCGGCACAAGTTGTCTGATTGGTATTGGATAGATCGGTTTGACAAGTTTTACTTTGTAAATGATTGGGATATGCCGAGAGTGGCGGGTGGAGAGTGGCGGGTGGAGAGTGGCGAAACATTCAGTTGTGCAGGAGCTACGCGTTGTCTGCTTGTTACCAGCCCTGGGAATTATCCTTCTGATTGGAATAAACTTAAAACAATATTTTTCTTAGACGGAAAGCCGGTGTTCGATATTTTATCTAACTATGAAACAAAAAATTAGATCACTCATCACTCATCACTCATCACTCATCACTATTCTGATTCTTGCATCGGTCTTGCGGATGTGGCAACTGGATATTAACCCGCCGCATTTGACGAGTGATGAGGCAGCTTTGGCGTATAACGCATATTCAATTTTGGAAACGGGCAGAGATGAGCATGGCGAACTTCTGCCACTGATTTTTAAGTCATTCGGAGATTGGAAGCCAGGATTATATATTTATCTGACGGTGCCGTTTGTGGCGGTTTTAGGTTTGACCGAGTGGGCGGTCAGATTACCATCTGCTCTCGCTGGAGTTGTTGCCGTATGGCTTATCTATAAAATTAGCCAAAGACTGTTTACTCCGAAATTGGAAATTGGAAATTGGAAATTGGAAATTCTAGCAGCTATGCTGCTGGCTGTCTCTCCTTGGCATGTGCATTTTTCCCGAGGAGCATGGGAAGCAAATCTTTCCCTGACTCTTACCTTAGCTGGAATTTGTTTTTTTCTGCGTTTTCTCAAAGGCAAGAGAAAGAGTGTATATCTATCGTGTCTCTTTTTTGCATTAACCCTTTGGGCATATCAGGGAGCAAAGCTTGGTACTACCTTGGTAGTAGTAGCTCTTTTGTTGGCTTATCGCAAGCAATTTAACCTTATGCCTCGCCGGCAAATTATTAAAGTTTTGGTTTTGGGGTTTGTGTTGGTGTTACCAATAATCTTAAGCGTGGTCCAGGGACAAGCAGGGAGGTTAGCAGTTTTTAGCGTTTTTTCTTACCGAAGACCTTTGGAATATGTTGTAAATATCTTAAATCAGGAAGGAGTTGGTATAAATTCCTGGCAATATATTTTTTACCATTCTGGGCCATTAAGTATTTTGCGAGGGGTTTTGAACAGGTGGACGAACTATTACTCTGCCAGATTTTTATTTTTTGAAGGGGATTGGGCTAACCCCCGACATGGCGCGCCGGACGTAGGAGTTTTGCTGTTAGCGGATTTGCCGATGCTGATTTTTGGATTTTTATATTTGGCAAGGAGTCAAAACAGAAACGCGAAGTGGTTTGTACTTCTCTGGCTTTTACTTGCTCCCTTACCTGCGGCTTTATCCCGAGACACCATTCAAGGCGTGAGGAGTTTGAATGAGGTTGTCCCACTAACAATTTTAACTGCGTGTGGTTCTGCATATATGTGGGGTTTTGCCAAGATACGGAAGCTTGCCATCTTACTACCTTGTTATCTTGTTGTGTATGCTTTTAATTACATTTATTTTTTGGATCAGTATTGGGCCCATTACCCTTTAAGAAGTGCCAAAGATTGGCAATATGGTTATAAACAAGCAATCCTGGCTATTTCAAAAGAGCAAAATGCTTACCAACAAATAGTCTTTCAGCAGAGCTACAACCAACCATATATTTTCTTTTTGTTTTACCAAAAATATGACCCGAAAAATTATCAAAAGATTGCTTCTTCTGTTTATCAGCCAAATTCTTTAGGAGATGTGGGCTTGGTCGGTAAGTTAGATAATACACAATTTCGTGATGCGAGTGCTTCCGATTTACACCAAAAAGATACAATAATAGTCTACGATCCGGAGCATCCGCCTTTTGCCGAGCTTTCCCAAAAACAACAAGATGGGATTTACCAAGAAATAACTAGACCGGACGGCAGTGTGGCTTTTGAACTACTTTCCTGGGAATAATCATGAAGAAATATTTAATAATTTTTATCATCATTCTTGCGGTTTTGTTGCGCTTCAACCAGTTAAGCAGTTTGCCCGCATTAAACGCGGACGAAGCAGCAGTCGGTTATAACGCTTATTCTCTGTTGCAAACAGGGAAAGACGAGCATGGTAACTCTTGGCCAATTCATTTTCAATCGTTTAACGATTACAAGCCGGGACTTTATTTTTATATAGTGATGCCGTTTGTATCGATTCTTGGTTTGAATGAGTGGGCGGTAAGAATTCCCGGAGCCGCCCTTGGCGTGGCGACAGTATTTGTAATTTGGCTTTTAGTTCGCGAATTATTTCCTCAAAAAAAATGGTTGCCTGAAGTTGCTGCGCTATTTTTGGCCATTTCTCCTTGGCATCTACATTTCTCGCGTGGAGGATGGGAGGTAAATGCGACCACTTTCTTTATCACTTTGGGGGCTTGGTCATTTATCAAATCAAGCCGAAACCCGAAATATCTGTGGACTTCTATAGTGGCTTTTGTGGCGTCTCTGTATACTTACCATGCAGCACGAATAGTAGCGCCTCTTCTGGTCGGTGGACTGCTTATTTATTACCGAAGAACACTCTTTAGTAGACCGAATTTCCGAAGCATTCTAATCGCGGGAGTTGTGGCAATATTATTATTGGCACCGTTGGCAAAAGATCTTATCGGCCCTGCAGGAATTTCAAGGGCTTCTGGTGTTGGGTTATTTGCTGATTTAGGGCCATACAATAAAACAAACCAGCAACGCGGAGAACACACCAACTCTTCAAACATTAGTGCGAAACTGCTGCACAACAAGTTTGTAAATTACGGCCTGGCATTTGCGGCAAACTACGGAAAGCATTTTTCGGGAGACTTTTTGTTCATTAGTGGCGACGAAATACAAAGAAATAAAGTACCAGAATTCGGCCAAATGTACTTGCTGGATTTGGTTTTCCTAATTGTGGGGATTGTGGCAATTTTTAAAAACCCCAAAGGGTGGTTGCCAATTCTCATATGGCTTGCTGTCGCGCCGGTTGCGGCAGCATTAACATTTCAATCGCCTCATTCGTTACGCGCTCAAAATATGGTTGTACCGATGGTGATAATTAGTGGGTATGGTGCAGTAAGGGTTTTCAGGGCGTTGGGGAGATGGGGAAAGTTAGGGAAATTGGGGGTGCTTGCGATCGTACCATTTATGCTTTGGGACTTTTCAAGATATCTTCATGAGTATTACCTGCATATGGCAAAAACATACGGCTATTCTTCTCAATATGGTGTAAAAGAGCTGGTAAGTTTTGTGCAAGAAAATGAGGGGAAATATCAAAATGTTGTTATTACAAACCGTTACGACCAGCCTTATATACTTTTCCTTTTTTATTCAGAATATCCTCCCGCAAAATTCCAAAAAGAACATGCATTAACTTCTCGGGATAAGTTTGGGTTTTCTACAGTTGAACATTTTGGCAAATATATTTTTGAGGAAATTTCACCATGGGACAAAACTCGAACAAAGCATGCGAACAGTTTAATTACGGGAAACTCCAGTGAGATACCGGACGGCACCAACATAATAAAAAAGATATACTTTCCTAGCGGCGATATAGCTTTCAAGGTCGTTGCAAACTAATTATGAGCAAAAAATTGTCTGTGGTTCTGGCCACATTTAACGAAGAAGAGAATATTGGTGCTTGTTTGGAATCATGCAAGAACATTGCTTCAGAGTTTGTTATTGTTGACGGAAGCTCGGCAGACAGGACCAGAGAAGTAGCTGAAGGTTTCGGGGCAAAAGTTATAAAAACACAAAATCACCCCAACTTTCATATCAATAAGCAAAAAGCAATTGACGCGGCGAAGGGAGAGTGGATTTTGCAAATGGACGCGGACGAGCGCGTCAGCCCGGACTTGGCTCGAGAAATAAAATATGTAATTGAGTTGGATTCTGCAAAGGCGGAGAAGTATCAGGAGGATTTGTCGCAGAAGGAATTATTTTTAAGACACCTTAGGATTTTGGAAAAAAGAGATGGGCAGATTGGGACTGATAAAAGGGAATATGTTGCCTACTTTCTTCCCCGCTTAAATTATTTTTTGGGAAAATATTTGAGATATGGAGGCGTATACCCCGATGGGGTCATCAGACTTATTAAAAATGGCAAAGCGTATTTGCCGGCAAAAGATGTTCATGAACAGATGGAGGTTGGTGGACGAGTCGGTTGGTTGCAAAGTCCGTTATATCATGTTGATTCCCCCACTTTTGCTCGATATCTTGCAAGAAACAATCGATATATCGAGTTAATAAGAGCACAAATGGTTAAGGAGCGTTTGGAAAAAGGTGTGCTTACACTTTTAAACTATATGCTAGTTAAACCTGCCAGCTGGTTTTTAGTAACCCAAATCCGCCACAAAGGAATTTTAGACGGATATCAAGGAATTGTTTTCTCATTTTTTTCAGCATTAAGGTTCCCTCGGGCATACTGGAGATACCTTAACAACAAATAATGCGCGTTTTTCTCGATTCAAATCCCACAATACCAGGTCACACGGTGCGCGGCATGGGTCGCTATGCGAGCCAACTTTTGCAGGCCATGAAAGGCCACAAGAATGTCCAATTAGTGGGGAAAAATGACAAGCCAGAGATTGCTCATCACCCCTTCTTTGACCTTTTCTTTAATACTTTGCATGAGAGAGGAAATGTGCCAACTGTCGTTACAGTACACGACACCCACCCCATTATTTATCCTGAGCACTTTCCTGTAGGAATTCGCGGAAAGTTGAAATTTGTCCTCCAGAAAAAAAGGTTGCAAAAAGCTGACGCGATTATTGTTAATACAGAAACTACTAAAAAAGACGTGGTGCTGTTTTTAGATATTTCTGCAGACAAAATTTTTGTAACTCACTTTGCTGCAAGCGGTTCTTGTAAACTTATCACCCATCACCAATCACTCCTCACCGTCTGCAAGAAGTACGACCTGCCTGCAAGATTCATACTTTATGTTGGTGATATTAATTACAACAAAAATATTCCAGGACTTATACGTGCATTTTCTCTAGTTACTCATCACTCATCGCTCACCACTCATCTTGCTCTGGTAGGGAAAGCCTTCGAAGGTGAAACCAACGAGGCAGAAGAAATACGCAAATTAATTAAGGAATTGCAAATTGAAGACAAGGTGCATATATTGGGTTTTGTTCCGGATGAAGATTTAGTAAAGATTTATAATTTAGCAGAGGTTTATTGCCAACCCTCATTTTACGAAGGTTTTGGTTTTCCTGTTCTTGAAGCAATGGCTTGCGGCACACCTGTCGTTGCCGGGAGAACACAAGCTTTAGTAGAAATTGGGGAAGGAGCAGCTCTGTTCGTGGATCCAAAAAATGTGCAAGATGTGGCGCGAGGTATCGAAAGAGTCATAAGTGATAGCAATTTGAGGAAAGGTTTGATTGCAGCCGGACTTAAGAAAGCAAAAGAATTTGATTGGAGAAAAACCGCTTATAAAACCGTTAATGTTTACAAAAAAGTTCTTGGTGAATAAAAATACTGTTTCCATTCTTCTACTTTTTCTAGCCTGGCGGGTTTGGATTACAGTTTTTGCTCTGTTGGGGATTGCCTATCTTCCTTTGGCAAGCAGAAACTTTTTAGGCGGCAGTTTTGATAATTATTTAGAAAGTCCTTTGTTTTGGGGCTGGAGCAATTTTGATGGCGAGCACTACATTGCAATTGCACAAAATGGTTATAAAGCGCTCGAACACTCTTTTTTCCCACTTTTCCCGCTGATTTTGCATTTGCTTGCACCCGAAGGAATAGAGAAAATCGCGTGGGCGGGTTTGTTAGTCTCTAATACATTTTTTTTAGCAGACCTCTTTTTGCTTTGGAAGTTGGTAAGACTTGATTATTCTGAAAAAGTTGCCTGGTGGTCTTTAGTTTCTTTAGTTTCTTTCCCAACGTCATTTTTTTTTGCTTCCACATACACAGGATCACTTTTCCTATTTTTGGCACTGCTTAGTTTTTTATTGGCAAGGAATGGCAAATGGATAAGCAGTGGTTTTGCAGGAGGATTGGCCTCAGCTACTAGAGTTTTCGGAGTTGCGCTAGCTCCTGCTTTGTTGGTTGAATGGTGGCTGCAATTTAAATCTAGGAAGCTCTCTTTTCCTAAAATCTTATTAGTTATAACAGTATTTTTCTTGAGCTTGTCAGGCCTTGTTGTGTATATGTTTTACCTTTACAAAACAACAGGTAGCCCATTCACTTTTTATAATGAATTATCTCCCTACGGCGAGCAGCGGCAGGTAGGCAAGTTAATTCTATTCCCACAAGTTTTCTGGCGATATTTTAAAATGATTGCAACAGTGGACAGGAGCAGTCCAATATATAGCACAACCTTGATCGAATTTTTCTCTTCTGTGTTGGTCTTGTTCTTGCTTGTCGTTGGTTTTATGAAGAAATTAAGGCCCTCTTATTTAGTATTAATTTTCACCGGGTATATACTTTCAACCATTACCGGAAGCTTTAGTTCTTTACCCAGATATATTTTGGTGGTCTTCCCCCTGTTTACCCTCTTGGGTGAGATACTATTTTCCTTGCGAGTTCAACTGAAAATAGCCACCATAACGATTTCTGTTTTGCTTTTAACTTTAGAAACTATGCTCTTTGTAAGGGGTTACTGGGTGGGATGAAAACATTGATAAATTATTTTAAAGCCTCTTTTAAAAATCCGCTTTTGATGGGAAGTTTTGTGATGGTTGTCGGAACGAATTTATACAGCACCGGGCAATTTTTATACCACTCTATAGCTCTTAGGGTTTTGGGCGAAGCTTATTATGGAGACTTGGCCGCTATTATTTCGTTGTTGGGGATTGTAGGAATTTTTCAATTAGCATTTAATCTGACAATTGTAAAATTCGTTGCAGGACACAACAGAAAGGAAGAACTCCAAAACTTTAGCAGTTGGATTAATTGGTGGAGTATCTTAATTGGTCTTGGTATGGGGTTAGTGTTATTGTCGATGTCTCCTCTCCTGGCTGCTTTTCTAAAGTTACACCAACCCTCTTCCATTTACTTATTACCAGTTATCGTAGTGCTTGGTACGGTGCTTAGCGCTAACAGGTCAATATTACAAGGGCTCCTTCGTTTCAATCAGCTTGTAGCTAGTCTGATGTCGGAGATGCTGCTTAAAATAATGCTAACTATTGTTTTAGTGTGGTTAAGCTATGCAATTTTTGGTGCCATGGTGGCCTTGTTGGTGGGAGTATTGGTTTCGTACGGCATTACGAGAGTTTTTTTGAAAGACGTGATTGTAAGAAAACGTGGCGAAAGGCCGAGCATAGCTCCACTAATAATGTTTTCATTGCCCGTTTTTATACAAGGTGCAGCGTTAACTTCCATGTATTCAGCAGACATCCTTTTGGTAAAACACTTCTTTTCCGCGTATGAATCAGGAGTTTACGCGTCCGTGGCAGCATTGGGACGAATAGCTTTTTTTGTATCTACGCCAATATCGGCAGTAATGTTTCCCATGATATCTCGACGCCATGCAGAATCGCAGCCATACAAAGATATTCTCCTCTTGAGTATTTTGGGAACTTTTATTCTGGCTGCTGCTACTGTCCTTGCGTTTAGGTTTTCCCCCCAAATCTTTCTAGCTCTCTTTTCGGGACATGTACTTAAAGAGAGTGTTGGGCTGTTGTGGTGGTTTTCCGCATTTGCTGGCTTCTTGTCTGTGGCCAGTCTCTTAGTACAGTTCTATCTTTCTGTAGGCAAAGTTAAGATGACTTGGTTTTTTGCTATAGCAGCTTTGGGACAAGCGATAGCAATCTGGTTTATTCATCCTGACTTGTTGAGAGTTATTCAAATATCTCTTGTCGTGACGGCTTTACTGGCATTTTCGCTTTCGTTATACTTACTTTATCATCAGAGATGGCTGTATCACAAAAGATGAATAACTCCAAGCTTCTATCTGTAATAGTGCCTGCGTACAAACAGGAGCAGACAATCGAAGAAGATCTGAAAAACATTGATCGAGTACTTGCAGAAGGATTAAAAGGGTCTAAATACGAAATAATTTGTGTGGTAGATGGTATCTTAGACACAACATATCAAAGAGCCAAGAGGGTAAAATCCCCGCGAATAAAAGTGCTTGCATACGAGAATAATCAAGGGAAAGGTTATGCGGTTAGATACGGTTTTGCTCACTCCAAAGGTGATGTTGTATCGTTTTTGGATGCCGGAATGGATATCAGCCCCAAAGGCATGATGATGCTGATGGCGCATATGGAATGGTATAACGCAGATATCGTAGTTGGGTCAAAGCGACATCCAGTTTCGAAAGTTAACTATCCTTTTATTAGACACGTTCTCAGTATTGGGTACCATGCTCTTGCTAAAGTTTTGTTTGGTCTTTATTTGACAGATACTCAAAGTGGAATAAAAGTGTTTAGAAGAAAAGTGGTACAAGTTATTCTCCCGCGCCTGTTGGTTAAAAGGTACGCAATGGACATTGAAATGTTGGCTGTGGCAAACCATCTTGGTTACAAGAGAATTTATGAAGCGCCCATTGAAGTTAAATTTAATAAAAAAACCAGTGCCATAAGCTGGAAAACGGCAATTGATATGGCTATCGATACTTTGGCAGTTTTTTATCGTTTGAGAATCCTGCGCTATTATGAAGACAAAAACAGGGACCACTGGATAGTAGATCCCAAGCTAAAGATCTTGTTAGCCAGAAGTCCTGGCGCTTCCTAATCTCCCACTTTTATGAATATTCTTGTACTTTCTTGGCGTGATCCAAAACACCCGATGGCGGGTGGAGCTGAACAAGTGATGCATGAGCACATGAAAGGATGGATCGCGGCAGGTCATAAAGTTACCTTTTTCTCATCTCGTTTTCCTGGCTCAAAACAAGAGGAAAAACTGGATGGTGTAGACATTGTTCGTCAAGGCAAAGATCTTTTTTTGGGAGTTCAATTGTCAGCTTTTTGGTGGTATTTGTTTGGGTCTCACGACAAATTTGATTTGGTTATTGATGAATTTCATGGAATCCCCTTTTTTACACCTCTTTATGTCAGAGTGCCAAAACTTGCTGTGTTGCAAGAAGTTGCAAGAGAAGTTTGGTGGCTTAACCCCCTGCCCAAACCCTTCAACTGGATAATAGGTTGGATTGGTTATACACTCGAACCTTTCTTATTTTTGTTCTATAGAGACATTCCTTTTATTAACAAAAGTGTCCCATTTATGACCGGCTCCCAATCAGCCAAAGACGACCTTGCTAGAATGGGCATTAAATCAAATGATATAACTATAGTTCCACACGGAGTAATAATAGAAACACCTAGCAAGCTTCCGCCAAAAGAAAAGGAAAACACAATCGTTTTTTTGGGAGCTTTAACTCGCGACAAAGGCATAGAAGATGCGCTAAGAGCCTTTGCTATTCTGAGTAAAAATGGGAACGATAACCTTCTTTGGATAATTGGCGTCGGTATCTCAAATTATGTGACACATCTTAAAAAATTATCACGCAGACTGGGGATAGAAGGTAAAATTAAATTCTTCGGCTTTGTAAGCCAAAAAGAAAAATTTGAGCTCCTTGCTCGCGCCCATGTGCTTATAAACCCTTCTATCCGAGAAGGGTGGGGACTTGTAAACATTGAAGCAAACCGAATGGGAACTCCTGTTGTTGCTTACCGTTCTCCGGGCCTCGTAGATTCGGTAAAAGATGGTCAGAGCGGGGTAGTGTGTAAAGTTAACACCCCCGGAAATTTGAGCCGCGAAATAGAAAAAATACTCTCCAGTCCTCAAACCTATAAAACATTTCAATACGGATCCAGAAGATGGGCGTCACAATTTAATTGGGAAAAATCTAAAAAACTAAGCCTTAAACTCTTGGAGAACATCAAATGAGATCTAAAAAAACCTTATCATCTATCTTTGTGCTTTTGGTTTTCTCTTTTCTGTTTTGGAAAATCTTTTCAGACTTCGATCAAGTTAAAAACGTAAATTGGCAACTTAGCAAAAAAAATTCGGTGTTACTATTAATAGTTTTGCTAGCTGGGCCGTTTGTAAACGCATTATCCTGGCACCTCTACACAAAAGCGCTTGGTGGAGGCATTAACCTCATTGACAATATACGAATCTGGACTCTTTCAAACGCCTCCCGATTTGTGCCGGGAAGCATATGGCAATATGCAGGAAGGGTTTATATGCTATCCCAAAAAGGGGTAAGCAAAACGTTTACATCTACGGCACTTCTGCTGGAAGCTCTTTTCAATATCGGAATTGCAGGTGTAATTGTTTTGTTTGCATTACGTTTGTTTCCATTGGAGACCCCCGCATTTATGCAGAAGAGTCTTGGGCCGCTTGTTTTATTAACATTCACTGTATTGATATTCTTTACAGGAAGCAGAATTAAAGTACTCGAGGGAGTAATAAAGCAAACTCTTAAAAGCGACGAAATAAAACTTAACAAGATACAAATCAGATGGGTTCCTGCAATATTGCTTAGCGTCTCAGTTCAATTTATTTTAACAGGGCTAGCACTTTGGCTTGTAGCCATGGGGTTAGGGATAGAAACACAAAGCAGTATTTTCTCTTTTGTCGGAATTTATGCTGCCTCTTGGCTTGTGGGATATCTTGCATTTCTGGCTCCATCTGGCTTAGGTATTAGAGAGGCCTCCATCGCTGGGCTGATGAGCCTTTATGCTCCACTTGCCCTAGGAAGTTTGATAGCAATTTTGTTTCGGCTTGCAACTCTTGTGAGCGAGGCAATAGTGGTTGCTGTTATTTTTGTGTTAACTAGAAAAAAGTCCCCTTGAACTTATTCAACAGCACGTTTATACTATTCAAACAAGTGAAGAAACTCTCAAGCCTCATAATAAGCGTACTATTTCTTTTTGCGACAATATTCCCCGCAAATGCACAAGAATTTGCAACATCTTTGGCCGATGTGCCAGTTGATTCATACACTCTTTTCTGGCCGCTCTCTCCGGGAAAAACAGAAGGCGATAGCCTTTATTCCTTAAAACTACTTAAAGAAAACGTTCTTGGCATATTTGCTTTTAATGAATCTGAAAAGGTTGATTACCAAGTAATGCTTGGCACAAAAAGGGTACTTGGGGCAGAAAAGCTTATTAAAGAGAATAAACCTGATATGGTAAAGAAAACCCTCAAGAGAGCGAGTAATAACTTTTCTCAAGCTCACAGTTTGGCCAAGTCTGCAGCAGACAGAGGAAAATTTAACGCAAGCAAGGTAAGAAGAGATAGGCTGATTAATGTAAAAATCTTAATTGACTTTCTGAAGACGTCTGCCTCAAGCGACTTAAGCTATGATCTTGATACGGCTAAGAACAATGCACAGAGATTGCTTGCTGACTATTTGCCCTAAGCATTGCTAATTGCAGATTTAATCCTTAAAACCAAAAACTCGAAGACCAATACCCGAAAGCTCACAAGGATAATTTTTAGGAGCGACAAGTCTTATATATTGGACTTCCTCTCCTGGAAAAAGAAAAACAAATTCTGCGTCGTACCCTTCTATCTCCCTTGCTGAAAAGTTATTCACAGTCTCATCTTTTTGAAAAAACTGATTACTGTCTCTGGAGGTATACACAGCTGCACCTATTAATTTATCCTTGCATTCAGTTGATGAGAATGAGAAGGTCAACGCTTTAAGCTTCTTAATTTCGTAAAGTGAAATAAGGACTTCTTTTTTGCCTTCTTTGACTGAATACGTTCTCTTGAACCGTTGAGGTGTGGCTGTCAAATCTAGACCTTCTTTAAGGTATTGCTTATCATTTTTCCATATTTTTAAAATTGGATGACCATCCACTCTTACGGCGTATGCCTCATTGAGAAAGTCATCTAAGTATTTGTGTCTAAAAGTATTACTGAATATATCTTGTCCAACAACAAGCGCCATCTGGTATTCTCCCTCTTGATTGTAGCCGCTTCTGGAACCATTGGAAAAATCGATATCTTCTCGTAGAGATAGGCGAGATATGTTTTGTGCATTTCCAGAAACTAGTGCAAGTTTTGCTCTTAGCTCTGCATTTTGGTTTATCCACTTTATGCCTTGCAAGTAAGCATTACCGTAAGTGTTTCCATATCCTGGAAAGTCATTTTCCACAGCACCTCTCAAACCACCAATTAGGGAGTTGAAATAAACGTTTTGGTTCGGATGCATTTTCCAAAGAGTTGAGAGTATGGGTATAAAACCGGCAAAGATCAGGAGAGATGCAATCAAGCTGATAGTTTTTCTCTTGGGTTGTTGAGACAGAAAATACTTTCTCAAGATTTTAGCAATAAAGTTTCGCAAAAAAAGCGCGCCAACACTCGCTATCATTGCCATGGGTGCAACAAATTCCATAATTTGTCTTAACCCCCCATATATATTAGTTATTGAAAAAGTTACCCTAAGAACTGTGAAGTAAAAGAATGTAAGCCAAAGAATAGTGACAGAACCCTTTTCCTTAAAACGAAAAACGCCAACGATAGAACCTACAAGAAACAGAAAAAGAGTAATGGGGGGAATTGTATACAGGAAGTATTTGACGCTAATAAGTTGTGTACACTCTGTAAACCAGAGTTTCGTTAAGGGAGAATAGGAACATGTTGGTCCCCCGATGTTTTTGTAGTACATAACGACTTGATAAATTTTTTCTGCCGGATCAGGCCATAAAGCTGGCCAGCTAAAGAAAAAGACCAAAAATACAATTATTGGATATGCAAACAAGGCAAAGTACAATCGTTTTGGGTATAAAGTGTAAAGTTCCAAAAACACATTTCTAAAAGTTAGCTTTTTGTTTTTATACAACTTTTCCTTTAGTTTGAGTGTTGTAAAAACAACAAACCAGGGTAAAAGTACAAATGGAGCGAACACGAAATTGAACTTTGTACCGAATGAGGCTCCTCCTGCAAGAGCGGAAAGAATAAGATATTTGGCTTTTTTCTTTGTAAGTGCCAGCCAAAAAAAATACAAGGCAATTGTAAAGAAGGCAGCCATAGGCGGATCTTTAACATTAAAGTGTTGTTCTGCAAAGAGAAGTGGGAAAGTATAAACAGCAAGAACCGCAACGACCGAAGCGAAAGTCCCAAACGTTTTCTTAACCCAAATTGATACCGTCAGCGCAAGCAAAAATGTTGTTATGATACTATAAAGGTGATAGGCTGGCACGTCTTCAACTAAACCTAAGTACTTGAAAAATATACTGTTGCTTACTGCAAGCATAATATCGCTAAATGCTGGGTGCCCATAGGTTCCTTGCACAACCCAACTATTAAAATCTATAAGGTGACTTTCGTATTCGCTTATTCTGACTTTTCTGTGCCGGTCACAGATCTCACCAGTAGTCGCATCAATACGGGAGTTTAAGTTATATTCACTTTTACAAAGACTGGGTAAATCGGAATAGTCCGTTTTATGAGACAAAATATAGCGTAAATAAGCTTGGCCGCGTGCAAAGTGAACCGGTGAATCCCAATTCATTCCGTAGTCATATTGTGTTGTAAGGGCAACGATGAAAAACAGTATTGGAATTAAAAAAGAGGAGAAGCGTTGGATTAAGGTCATGTCTGCACAAATAGGGCTTCGTAGTATCCGTAGACGTGGTGTTATTATATACTAATTGCAGGGGTATACCTATTTAGCTCGAGTTTGGCAACTCTTCGTTAAATAGTTAGAACTCAAAATACTATTTGGAAGTTGCAAACTAGAGTATTTTGGGTATAAAAGATAATGATTGTAGTAAGAGCTCCACTACGAGTAAGTTTTGTTGGCGGAGGTACAGATTTTGCCAATTTTTATACACGCACACCGGGTCGCGTAATTTCAACAGCTATCGACAAATGGGTGTATTTAGTTATCAACAAAACTCCAATGATCGATAGAATATCAGCCCGTTATTCTATTACTGAAACCGTAGATAAGCTCGATGAGCTACAACATACTCGTATTAAAGCAGCCTTACTCGACTTAGGGATTGAAAAAGGAATTGAAATTGGCTCATTTGCTTCACTTCCAACCAAGACTGGTTTGGGGTCTTCCTCCAGCTTTTCGGTTGCATTAATGAAAGGTCTCCATGCTTCTTTTGGGAGAAGCCTAACATCATACCAAGCCGCAGAAGAAGCATGCCGGCTTGAGATAACGCTGCTGGGAGAACCTATAGGTAAGCAAGACCAATATGCGGCGGCTTTTGGCGGCTTGAATCGCATTCAATTTAATCCAGACCATAGTGTGGAAGTCAAACCAATACTGATGAACTACCATGTCCAATCAAAACTTGAAGGTCATTTGCTTATGTTTTTTACTGGTATAACACGTTTTGCCTCGAAAATTCTAATAGAACAAAAAAATAGTATTTCTCAAAAATTCGATACCCTCCGTGAAATGGCCGACTCAACCTTTGACTTTGAAAAGGTGCTTCTTAAGGGAGATATAAAAGGCGTAGCAAGGATACTCCACAGCGGATGGCTTCTCAAACGCTCTCTCGCATCCGCTGTCTCCAATTCTGCCATTGACAATCTTTATAATATTGGAATAGGAGCAGGTGCATTGGGTGGAAAGGTGCTTGGTGCTGGCGGGGGTGGTTGTATTCTTTTTGTAGTGCCTCCCAAAAAACGGAGTAGAGTATCTAAGGAGCTTTTGAAAGAATCGGCAAGGAGCGGTCTTTCTCAGGCAAGAGTTATCCCTTTCCGTTTTGTTAATTTCGGAACTGAAGTTGTATTTGATGACCAAATAGCATAAATTAATGGAAAGATGATTAAGGTCTTGACAAAAAATGTCTGGGTTAGTTTCTCAGAAAAACTAGGAACAAGTATTATCCACCCGCAATTTCTACTTACTAGATACCAAAAGGAAGCGATAGAAGAAGCCAAAAAATACGCAAAAGGAAATCTTGTGGATATTGGTTGTGGTCGTATGCCATACCGAAAAGTGTTTTTACCTCTTGTAGATTCCTACATTGGCGTTGATCACCCTGAAGTTTCGAGTCTTTATTCTTCAAACACGAAACCCGACGTGCTTGCGGACGCAAAAGAGCTTCCCTTTCCCAAAAATACCTTTGACATTGCGTTAATGCTTCAAGTTTTAGAACATGTAGACGCACCAGACAAAGTTATAAAGGAGGCGGGGAGAGTTTTGAAGCCAAACGGAATACTTATTATTACTGTGCCATTTTTTTATCCTCTTCATGACATGCCCCATGACTGGGGAAGATACACAAGCACTGCACTTAAGTCCTATGCCAAAGAGGCTTCCCTACGCGTTATTAAAATAAAAGCAAATGGAGGGTTTTTTGACTTTTGGCTCCAGTCATTGAACACATTTCTAGTTAAACGAATAAACGACATGCTATCTAAAAATTTAAGTTTTCAGTCGGTGCTTGTTATTCCCGTTGCAGCTATTTCAGTTCCAATAATCTTAGTCAATAATTTGTTTATACTCATTCTTGGCTCCTTATTAAAAGTATTTCCAAAATATCCAAACTATTTTCCTTTAGACTATCTTGTTGTAGCAAAGAAAACCTCTAAAGCATGAAAATATGAGTATGCAAAAAACAAGAGTTTTAGTACTAACAAGCTCCTTCCCTAGATATAAAAATGACTGGTGGCAACGTACAATCCTGAGTATCTACAGCAATATGGATTTAAAAAAATACTCAATCACTGTTGTAGCGCCATCTGGTCCAGACTCGTTACTTTCAGAAAAAATTGGAGGAATAAATGTCATAAGGTTTAATTATTTTTACCCAAGATCCCTACAAGTTCTCACGTCGGGCGAGGGCATACTTTATAGTAGCAAGAAAAATAGAATTTTGGGGAAAATCGAGATGTTCACTTTTATTATTGCTGAATTCTTTACAGCTTTAAAGTTGTTGATAAAAGAAGATTTCGACATCATACATGCAAATTGGATTATTCCTCAAGGGTTTATAGCAACTATTTTAGGATTTATTTTTCAAAAGAAAGTAGTAGTCACAGTACACGGCACGGATGTTTTTGCTTTGAAAAAATTAAACTTTATTAAAGCGTTTATTCTTAAATATTGCGATCTGTGTACGGCGAACAGTTCGGTCACCAGAGACGCCGTAAAAGAAATATATCCAGAGGCAAAAGTAGAAATAGCATACATGGGAGTTGATATAAGGTTATTCAATCCGCTTAAACGCAACAAATCGTGGGCAGAAGGGTTTGGGAACAATCCAAAAATAATTTTAGGAGTAGGAAGGTTAATTAAGTGGAAAGGCTTTGAATATCTAATAAAAGCATATGCGCAAGTTTTAAGGTCTGTTCCTGGTGCAAAACTAGTTTTAATTGGCAAAGGTCCAGAAGAAGATGCTCTAAAAAAGTTGGCAAGGAAACTAGATCTTAAAGAAAATGAAGGAATATTTTTTATGGGAACATTCGGGCCAGATAAATTACCCATGATTTATGCATCAAGTGACCTAGTGGTTTCGCCATCAATATCAATTGCAAAAACAGGAGAAAAAGAAGGCCAGGGAAATGTTGTCCTAGAAGCAAGAGCATCAGGAGTTCCAGTAATAGCAAGCAAATCAGGCGGTCTTATAGATACAGTCGATGGAGAAACAAACGGGCTTTTGTTTGAGGAAAGAGACGACAAAGATCTTGCCAAGAAAATCGTTTCTGTTCTTTCAGACGAGACTTTAAGAAAGAATCTGTCCAAAAATGGATTGACATATGTAAGAGAGAACTTTTCTTGGGGAAAAGCAAGTTCAAGATTTTGTAAGCTGTATGATGAAATTCTTTAAAAACAACAAAAGGCTTAGCATTCTTATCGTTCCGATTATATACTTAGTCGTTGTTGTCTTTACTTTAAAAGATTATGGCATTAATTGGGACACCCCAAAACACCTTACTCGCGGACAGTCTTATCTTCACTTTATCTTAACAGGCAAACACGACTTTTTAGAAGTGCCACCGTACCCTCAAATGAAAGGCGCCCCGGATTATGTTGACAACAATGTCGACTCTCCCACAAGAGGACAGCCCGCAAAAGAAAATTCCATAGAGGCAGGAGTTCGCAGAAGTTACTTCCAGTCTGATTTTTATACCTTCGACTATTTCATGACAAAACATGAACATACTCATCCTGAAGTAAACGGTGTGTTGCTTGCGATATCAAATTACCTTTTCTTTCAAAAGCTAGGACTAGTAGAAGACATTGAAGCGTACCACTTATTTATAGTACTCGTGACATTCGGTCTTTCTCTAGGAATCGCACTCTGGACCCATAAAAACTTTGGGCTACTTGTCTCTCTTGTTTCTTCCGCCTCTCTGGTAATGTATCCTCTTGTTTTCGCAGAATCCCACTTCAACGTCAAAGACACAGTTCTTATGTCATTTTTTGGTCTTGCGATTCTGACCTTCTGGTATGGTTTTTCAAAAAACAAATCTTCACACATCCTAGTCTCAGCTGTTCTTGCTGGATTCTCCCTGGGAACTAAATTTAACACCTTTTTCTTGCCGGTAATACTCGCCCCTTGGGCTTTATATGTCCTGTGGCAAAGATATAAAA
>Ga0209542_10001122_pt1 | contig 63962 bp, 74 predicted proteins | sample RifCSPhighO2_01_FD_184028 | JGI IMG/M metagenome (GOLD analysis project Ga0209542, IMG submission 184028) | Soil microbial communities from Rifle, Colorado - Rifle CSP2_plank highO2_0.1 (SPAdes) (version 2) | ecosystem: Environmental > Terrestrial > Deep subsurface > Rock core/Sediment ...
GGTTTCCTGTAAGGAAATAAAAAAACAGCGTATTTGTCGCTGTTTAGTCTATGTATGGGGAAAAGTAGTGAATCATTGGTTCACCGGTCTGTGGATTTTTGTCCACACCTTTTCCCACCTCGCTCGACAAAGAGCCTGGTGTTCCGGCGACAATAACCAGCTTAAGCCCCCTTTTCTGAGCCTCCTCTTGTAGCTGAAGAAAATCCATATCCCCGCTTCCAATGCAGAGATGTGTTATGCCAGACATGTGGGGAAACAAAACTTTTGACCCCCACTGTATTAGAGTCGCATCAACCGTGTCTTCTTTCTCGGAGCCAATCTTTGGACATATGATTGGAAAGATCCTCTTTCTATAGAAGTATTCCAAGTCTTGTGCTTGAAGACGTCCTTTTTGCAAAAGATAGGAAGGGAAGAAAACGCAAAACATAGCGATCTTCCCAATATTCTCCAGCCAACCCAGAAGATTGTCAAAGCCTGCTTTCAGAGAATACTTTTCCGGGTCTCCAGACCGAATATGCCTGAACACCACATTTTCTAAATCAAGGAGCACAGCTATTTTGTTTCTCTTATCTTCTTCCATTCCTAATCCTCTCGCATCTCCTTTATTTCAGTTTTCGACACGTAAACGTAATAGCGCTGTCAGTATATAAGGTAAAAACATTTTTGTCAATATCTCTTGACAAAGTAGGTATAATGTAATATAATGAGAATACACTGAATTAACCCCCCCAGCCCCTTTTAGGAAAGGATAAGTCGATGAACGGATTGATGAATGGAGCGGTGCGGATGGTCCTCGTGCAGTTTCGGGTCAACAACCCAAAAATGCTGCCGAAGACGATCCGCAAGGACGAAAAGCCGGCGGGCACAACAGAGGTGGTCGCCCGTGCAGGACAGGTCAAGGGAGAGGAATGTCTCCAACCGACGGAATCCGTCGGTTGCGCCGAGTTCCTCGCCGACCTCGCCAGCGCCGGCTACGTCATGGTTGACGCATTCAGCAAGGTGCGTCAAGACAGAGGCGGGCGTGAATACGGCATAGTCCGTTTCACGTTCGTGGCCGAGGACCGCGTCGACACCGTCCCCGAGTGGGACAAAGCAAGACCGGCTGCGGAGCAAACGTTCCGCGACATGGCCGAGGGTGCCGCGTGGCGCACGCGCGCATTCCTCAACCCGTTCTTCGCGGACGGGAACATCGTGGAGGGGGCCTTCTGCATATCCGTTAACGCGGACATGCGGGACCCCGCTCCCAAAGCCAGGAGGCTTCTCCGAATCGACGCCGACAGCGTTTGCGTCATGAACGCTTAAGCCGCGCTGTCGATTCGAGGAGCAAGACCGAGGTGTTGGAAACAACCCTCGGTCATTTTTTTGCACGAAAAATCCCGCGTCAGCGGGATTTTTTAGTATTCTTATTTTGTTGATAATTTTAAACTCATCCTATGTTCTTTGGGTTCTATTAACAAAACCTCAAAGTCGTAGGATTCTCCAAGCTTCAGCATTTTTTCCATTTCCTCTTTTGAGCTGAATTCGGAAATGTGGCAAAGGCCTCTTATTTTAGGCATTATTTCCACGAAAGCTCCGAAGGTAGAAAACTTTGTAACTTTCCCTTTTATCGTGTCTCCTTTGCTATATTGCTTTTCAATTTCTTCCCAAGGATTTTTCTTTAGCGCTTTTAGGGACAAGAAAACCTGATTATTATTTATGTCTATAATCTTGGCTTTTACAATCTCGTCTACCTTCACAACCTCAGCTGGATTTTCAACCAACTGCCAATCAAGTTCAGAAATATGGATTAGTCCTTCAATTCCGGCCTCATCTTCCTTTCCGTCTTCTAAAACGGGGAATTTTATAAAAGCTCCGAAATCAGCAATACCTGTTATTTTCCCTTCAATAATATCGCCCTTGTTATAGTTTTTTAAGACTTCTTTTGTTTTTTCTTCAGATTTTGCCTTTTCAGATAAAATCAGTTTATTTTCTTCAGCTAATAAATCAAGGATTTTTACCTCCATTGTTTTGCCTATAAACTTTTGCAACTCCTTCAAAATTTTCTGTTTGTCAGCGTCAATCACCCTTGGGTAGTGTTCTGGAGCTAATTGCGAAACCGGTAAAAAAGCTTGGACATTTTCAACTGCAGTCAAAAGCCCGCCCTTGTTTACTCCTGTTATTCTTATAGTTATCATTTGTCCGCTTTCCTTCATTTCCTTGAGGCGTTGCCAACTAATGTCTTTGGTAGCATCTTTTAACGAGAGCTCAACATATCCTTCATCATTTTCCAGCTCAACGATTTTAGCATAAACTTTATCCCCTATCTGGAGATTTTTCACCGCATCTTTCACGATATAAAATTCCCTGCCATATATTATGCCAGTCCCATAGATTCCCAAATCAATAAAAAGAGACGACCTATCTCTGGCTACAATTGCCCCCTCTGTTGTCTGGCCGATAGAAAGCGGGTTAACGCCGGAATGCTCTTCCGGCCCTGTTTTAGTAATATTTTTTTCCATAAAAAAACTACCTGTTTATTTTTTCTCTTCCTTCGCCGAAGCTCAGGACGTCTGCTGCAGGCTTGCCCTGAACGAAGTTGAAGGGCCAGCAGTATTAATTACTAATGTAATTAGTATATACTAATCTACGATTTTTACAAGTTTTGACTTGATTTTTTTAACGGGGGGGTATTATTAGATAATAAAATTAAATAAATAAAATATGATACGTTCAATGGAGTCGTCTCCTTCTTCAGAGGAGGAACAAGTTGGAAGGGAAATTACAGATGAAGAAGCCACAGATTTTGCCCGTGAAAAGAGTTTTGAAGTATTTATTTCTACTCTTAAAAAAGAAAAAAGAGATATGGAAGGAGATGGCAAATTGTTAAAGGAAGGCACAGTTGTCATCAACAATCCTGAAAACCCGGCATCTTTGGCAGAAGATAATCCAAATAATCGTAGAGAATTTATCCAGCACGGCTTTCAGTTTGCTTTTACCAATAGGTATCGTTCAACCAAAGAACAGAAAAATAATGTTTTAATCGGGGAAGATGCTAAGGAATATTTTGATGCGGCGGTAAATAGGGCTAAAGATTTTAAGGAAAAAATCGACGCTATCAAGCCTGTGCCCATCGTCGGAGAAAAAAGAGACGCAGAAGGTAAATTGTTAAAAGGGGTCAAAGTTATTATAGACCCCACGTATGAAGAATTATTTATGGAAGATACTCCAGAAAATAGGGCAGATTTTATAAAAAACGGAGGTACGTGGAAAAAAGAAAAATAAAGTACAATTAAAATAAATAAAACTATGTTCAGAAAGATGGGCGAAGAGCCGCGAGAAGAAGGTCAACCATTGCCTCCAGAAATGCAGGAAGAACTAGAAAATATGCCAGATCCAACGGAAGAGGAATTAAAAAAACTAGACCACTTGAAAAAACCCTTTATGGATGCGTTGAAAAAAGCGACTAAAAAGAAGGGCGAGGATATAAAACCAGAGAGTAATAACTAAAAAAAATGGCGCCACGAGGCGCTCTTTTTTAGCGAAAAATATTTTTGTAAAATCCTTACATCATAATAAGCGATGGGGTATTGTAATGCATAGTTTTGGAGTATAATAAAAAACAGACATTGCAATTTATGGAAATAAGCTTATGGAAACGCGGATAAGATATGGTAAAATCGCGAAAGATGTTCTTATGATCTTGGCTGCCGCCGGAGTTTTTTCCATCGCCGCCACTTCCCCCTATTTTTTAATAAATTTAGCAAGGGCTGTAAAGAAAAATAATGATTACAAAAACCGAAGAAAGAACAGCGAGCCGGATGACAGCGCGCTGGCGCGATCTTTGGCGGGTTTAAATAAAAATAAAATAATTATAGTTAAAAAGGATCAAAATAATTATACGATGAAGTTGACAGAGGCGGGCAAGAAGATTGTTAAAAAAATTCAACTTGAAAATATGCGCGTTCAAAAACAGGAAAAATGGGACGGCAAATGGCGGATAATAATTTTTGACATACCAGAGGGCAATAAAAGGAGGGGCAAAGCCAAAAGAGACGCGATGCGGCTTAAAATGAAAGCAATGGGTTTTTATCAACTCCAAAAAAGCGTTTGGGCGCACGCGTATCCCTGCGAAGAAGAAATCCGGCTCTTGTGCGAGATTCTGAAAATAAGCCCTTTTGTGAATATAATTACCGCCGAGAAGATATATAATGACGATGTTTTAAGAGAATGTTTTAAGGTTAAAAACCTTACATTATAATAAGCGATGGGGTATTATAAGTCATAAATCTTTACTGCATTAAACGAACGGATAACAGTTGAAGTGCGCAACAGATTATGGTAAAATAATAAAATAAACGGCGTAAGGTATTCAACGTCCCCGCTAAGCGGGGCCGAAGCAAAACCTTTCGCTCACAAGACCGTGGCAAAGATTTCATGGGCAGGGCAATCCTGCTTCCAAATTTCAGTTTCTAATTCAAAAGATCATTCAGCCGATATTGTAATTGATCCATTTGATGAATCTATCGGATTAAAAGTCCCGAACTTTTCGGCTGATATTTTATTGATTTCCCACGACCATGCAGACCACAATAACGCAAAAGGAATAAAGGGAGAACCTTTTATAATTTCCGGACCAGGAGAGTATGAGGTCAAGGAAGTTTTTATAAAGGGAATACCATCATTCCACGACGACAAAGAGGGAAAGGAAAAGGGTAAAAATACTATTTACTTAATAGAAGCAGAAGATATAAAATTCTGCCACATGGGAGATTTCGGACAGAAGCAATTAACAGACGAACAGCTGGAAAAAATAGATGGAGTTGATGTTTTGATGATTCCCGTTGGCGGAGAATATACAATTAATTCCGCCGAAGCTCAAAAAATAATTTCACAAATAGAACCGAAAATTGTAATTCCCATGCACTACGCCATACCAAAATTAAATGTGAAACTAGACGAGGTGGCCAAATTTTTAAAAAATATGGGAAAGGATTCTACTGTTCCCCAAGATAAATTTACCGTTAAATCTTCTGCCTTGCCAAAAGATGGAGCGATGGAAATAATTGTTTTACAGCCATAACTTTTTATTTTTGTGGATATTTCAGAAAAAATAAGAAATTTCATGGTAAAGCTACAGGGCTTTCCGGAAAAAAAGAAAAAAATTATTTTGTGGACAATTGTTGCGATTCTGGCAATAATAATGGGGACTTTTTGGATTAAAGGAGCGGTGGATCGTTTTTCTAAAATAGAAGAAAATTTAGGAGAAGTTAAAATACCTGAAATGGATTTTTCTGATATGCCTAAAATAGACTTGCAGGGTATAACAGATTCCTTGAACCAGACTAATGATTGGAAAACATATATAAACGATAAATACGGTTTTGAAATAAAATATCCAAAAGATTGGACATACGGATCAAGTCTTATAACTATAGATGAACCAGACGATATAGAATTTTGTTCTTCTTCGGAATTTGCTGTTCCCGATAATCCAAGCTTAGGATGTATGCATTATGAGAATACAAATTTAGCATCCGACACTCCTAGAACTTTGGCGTCTTTTTTTCTTTTTATAAGTTCAAAAGCAATTCCAGAACAGAGCAACCTGGTGCCGGAACAAATTGTAATAAATGGTATAAACATGACTATTAGGGGTCAAAATGCTTATTGGCAGGAGAACGGAAATTTTTATAGTTTTGTCGGTAATAATGTAGAGAATTTTGACCAAATGCTTTCAACATTTAAATTTACAAAATAGTTAACATAAAATGGCACCTGTGCCAGACATATAAAAAATATATAAGATGGCAGACGAAGAAAAAGAAGAATCCTCCCAGGAGGATAAAAAACCAAAATCGCGGGCGCAAGAAGATGGAAAACAAGGAGACAGCATAAGAGGCAACGTCTCCCAAAGGGAGATTGTTACAGAGCTCAAGGAGTCATACATTGATTACGCAATGTCGGTTATTGTGGCTCGCGCGCTTCCCGACGTCAGAGATGGATTCAAGCCCGTACACAGAAAGATTTTATATGCTATGAACGAGCTTGGACTTTCGGCTAGCGGAAAATTTAGAAAATCTGCTGCTGTTACCGGAGATGTCCTAGCAAAATACCACCCTCACGGAGATGTAGCTGTTTATGAGTCTATGGTAAGAATGGCCCAGGACTTTAATATGAGATATCCCCTAATAAACGGCCAAGGAAACTGGGGCTCAATTGATGGCGACGGAGCGGCTGCTATGAGGTACACAGAATGTAAGCTGACAAAGATTGGGGAGGAAATGTTGCGGGACATAGAAAAAGACACCGTTAATTTTGTTGATAACTATGATGGGACAAGAAAAGAACCCGTTGTCCTACCCTCCCCGTTACCACAACTTCTTCTAAATGGAACATTGGGAATCGCCGTTGGAATGGCAACAAATATTCCTCCGCACAACTTAACAGAAGTAGTGGACGCTTCAATTCATTTATTAGATAACCCTAAGGCCGAAACAGAAGATTTATTTCAATTTGTCCAGGGCCCGGACTTTCCAACTGGCGGAATAATTTATGACCAAAAAGAAATAGTATCCGCCTACTGCCAGGGAAAGGGCGCCATCCTAATGCGCGGAAAAGCCGATGTTGTTGAAAAGAAAGATGGCTCTGAACAGATTATAATTACCGAAATCCCCTACCAAGTTTTAAAATCTACCCTGGTGGAGGACTTAGCAAATTTAGTTACAGAAAAAAAGGTTGAGGGAATAAAAGACATAAGAGACCTTTCAGACAGAGATGGAATGAGAATCGTAATTGATATAAAAAGGGGATTTCAGCCTCAAAGAATTTTAAACAGATTGTATAAATTTACAAACCTGCAAAAAACTTTCCATTTAAATTTACTGGCATTGGTTGATGGGATACAACCGGAGATATTGTCTTTGGCGGATGTTCTAAAATATTTTATTGATCACAGAAAAGAAGTCATCACCCGCAGAACAAAGTTTGATTTAGAAAAAGCAAAAGAAAGGGCGCACATATTAGAAGGCTTGATGATTGCCCTAAAAAATATTGACGAGGTAATAAAAACCATAAAAAAATCAGCCGACAGAGAAGAGGCAAAGGAAAACCTGATTAAAAAATTTAAGCTATCCGAAAGACAAGCGGTTGCTATTTTGGAAATGAGATTGCAAACACTGGCAGGGCTGGAAAGACAAAGGATAGAAGACGAACTAAAAGCAACTTTGGAAACAATTAAAGATTTGCTGGCAATTTTAAAAAGCCCGGAAAGATTGAAAACCATCGTCAAAAAAGAGTTTTTGGAAATGAAAGAAAAATTTGGCGACAAAAGAAGGACCAAGGTTATAAAAGGAAAATTAGGAGAAATCACAGAGGTAGATTTGATTCCGCTTGAAGAAACAATCGTCACTTTAACTACGGGGGGATACATAAAAAGAATAAATCCTGCCACCTATAAAATACAAAAACGCGGAGGCAAAGGAATTATGGGAATGAAAACAATGCAAGAAGACATTGTAGAGCATTTTTTATGCGCCTCAACTCATGATAATTTAATGTTCTTTACAGATTCAGGAAAAGTTTTTCAAACACAAGTTTATGAAATTCCCGAAGGCACAAGGGTTGCAAGAGGAAGGGGGCTTTTAAACTTTTTGGAACTTTCAACGGAAGAAAAAGTTTTGTCGCTGGTTCCTATGGCAAAACCGGTACCGGGCAAAACAGCAGAAAACCCGGAAAAGGCAAAATACCTGGTTATGGTAACGAAAAACGGCAGAATAAAAAAGACATCCTTAGAAGAATTTGATAACGTAAGAAAAAGCGGAATCATAGCCATAAAGCTGGAAAAAGGAGATTTGCTGAAAAAGGTTGTAAAAACTACGGGTGAAGACGATATAATTTTGATTACAAAAAACGGCGCCTCTATAAGGTTTAAAGAAAAGGATATAAGGCCAATGGGAAGATCTGCAGCCGGCGTTAAGGGTATAAACTTAAAAAAGGGAGACGAGGTTATTGGTATGGATGTAATATCCACCTCCGCCTCGCTAAACGAGGCTACGGCGGACAAAGGAAAAAAACCAAAACAATACTTGTTAATAGTTATGGAAAATGGCTACGGCAAGCGCACAGAAATTTCACAGTACAGACTTCAGGGCAGAGGAGGTTCTGGTATCAAAACGGCAAAAATAACTCCAAAAACCGGGCCGGCTATTTTATCTTCTATTTTAGAGGACACAAAAGACGAGGAGGATTTAATTGTTATTTCCAGAAAAGGACAGGTTATACGAACAAGCGTGAAATCAATATCTGTGCTTGGCCGGGCAACACAAGGTGTCAGAATAATGAGAATGGAAGAGGGAGATAAAGTTGCCTCCGGCGTATGCCTGAAAGACTAAACGGACTGTCCCCCGCACCAATTTCAGCCGAGTTTTATAATTTACATTTTTGTGAAAGGCGAAGCGCCTCCGGCTGTCCTTGCACACATAATTTTTTCGCAGTAAAATTGGTGAAAGGGTTTCGCGACGGCAAGGCAATTATATTCCGTCGCTCAAACTTATCCACACCTTGAAATTCCGTTTTTTTGGTATAATGAACACTAATAAGAGTTTAGATTGAATTATGCGCTTTAATAAAAAAACTCTCGACACAATTTTGTTTATAGGATTATTCTGTTTTGCTGGGATAGTTTTTGGAGCAGGAGATGCAACAATTACAAACCCTTTGGGTGGTGTCGAAGACTTCGGTACGCTTTTCGGTAATATAGCAAAGGGAATAGGACAGCTTATAGCCGGTCTTGGCACAATTATGTTTATAGTTTCTGGTATTATGTTTTTATTTTCTGCTGGCAACCCTCAGAAAATAAACAATGCCAAAACGGCTTTAATTTACGCGATAATCGGCATAGTAGTAGGATTAGCAGCAAGCTCAATAGTCGATTTTGTAAAAAAAACAGTAGGTTAATAAAAACATATTTTAAAAGGTCGGCTCTTATTTTATAAAAATATAAAAACATAAAAATGAACAAAATCAAATTAACATTAGCTTCTCTTAGCACATTACTTTTACCCTTGGCAGCTTCTGCCCAAATGGAACCAAATGCTCCCGGAGGACCAGGAGCCACAATTGGCAGTCTTTCGCAAATAATTCACGCACTTGAAAACGCGGCTGGCTTAGTCTTTGGAGGAATTGCTGTTATCGCGTTTATCGTAGCCGGCATATTATTTTTGACTGCCGGAGGAAATGCAGAAAAGGTTCAGGCAGCAAGGTCGACCTTTCTCTGGGGAATTGCTGGAGTCGTAGTTGGCATCTTGGCCTTCTCAATAATCGCAGTGGTAGAGAGCATTATAAGATAATCTCACTTAAATATGAAAAATATTAAGTTAACCTTAGCTTCATTAAGCGCCTTTCTCTTGCCAATCATAGTATCGGCACAAATAGAAGAGTATGGCGAAGGAGGATACAAAAATGTTGGCAGTCTTCGACAATTGATTCATAATATCGAAAACGCGGCTGGCTTAGTCTTTGGAGGAATTGCCGTTATCGCGTTTATCGTAGCCGGCATATTATTTTTGACGGCTGGAGGAAATGCAGAAAAAGTTCAGGCAGCAAGGTCGGCCTTTATCTGGGGAATTGCTGGAGTCGTAGTTGGAATTCTTGCCTTCTCGATAATCGCGGTTGTAGGAAGCGTGATAACATAGCAGAAATGAACAAAAAAATACTATTCTTAATTTCCCTTGGGGTTCTGTGCTTGCCATCAATTGGTTCGGCACAACTGCAAAATTGTCCGTCGAGCGGGCCGTGCGTTACTAGTTTGGTGCAAATGATACACGGCATAGAAATGGCGGCTGGGCTTATATTCGGAGGGGTTGCCGTGATTATGTTCGTGGTGGCAGGAGTGCTTTTTTTGAGCGCCCAGGGAGAACCTGAAAAACTCAAACAGGCAAGAGCGGCTGTTATCTGGGGGGTAGCAGGAGTAATAGTCGGAATTTTAGCTTTTTCGATAATTGCGGTTGTAATAAGTATACTAACATAGCTCTCAAAACAAAATGAATAAAAAAACTTTAATATTAATTTTATCAGCTGCCGTGATTTTGCCTAGTTTGGCGTCCGCGCAAACACTTGGTAGTATGGCAGGGGCCGCCGCAAGGACGGCGCTTGCTGTCGCAACGGGCGTAGTTGTTGTTATGTGGGTTGTGGCAGGCATCATGTTCCTGGTCGCCGCAGGAGATCCGTCAAAGCTTAGTGGGGCAAAAACTGGCTTAATCGCAGCGATCGCTGGAACTGTAATAGTTATTATCGCAAACGGAGCCGTCGCTTTTGTCGGCGGAATTTTTGATATTTAAAAACAATTAATTTTTAGAATATTACTTCGATTAAAGCATTATTCTAAAGGAAAAACATGAATAAAAAAACGTTGTGTTTGGTTCTATTATCGGGCATACTTGTCTTGGCTTTTGTTCCGCAAGTCGTAGTTTTGGCTCAGGGTGCTGCGGCCGGAGCTGGAGCTGGTGGTGGCGGACAATCTCTTCAAGCAATAGCCCAAAAAGTCGCTGATAATTTAACGCCTCTGGCAGGAGCATTGGCGACGATTGCTTTTATTGTATCCGGCATTATGTTTTTAACTGCCACCGGCAATCCTTCGAATATGTCGGTAGCAAAAGCCTCGCTTCTCGCCGGCGTTATAGGCATAGTTGTAATCGTATTAGCCAAGGGTGCCGAAGCCTTTGTAAAACAACTCACAGGCCTTTAATAAATTTTCATAAATCATCAACACAAATAAATAACGCTCGTAACTTGTAGTTACGAGCGTTTGTCGTTTCCGACCTGTTTTTCTTAACGAAGCCCTGCGAGATTCGCCTGGGCCGTAGCAAGTTGCCCCTTTAGGTTTAAGAGGCGATCCTCCCTGCTGGACAAATTGTCCCTCCAAGTCATCCTTTCCGAAGGGCTGCCCCCGCGGTTATCAACGATTTCCTGCCAGACGACCTTGTCGTACTCAGCTCCTCTTATTTGATTCTTGAGCCAGACGATCTTATCGTCAAGTTGAGTTCTTTCCCTCTCGACGTCAGCCACGACGTTTTTTTGTTTCTGCAGTTCTACCGCAGAAGCGAGAGTTCTCGCCGGCGAAGCTATCCTAGCCGGTGAAGGCGCCCTACGAGCTAGTGGCTCATAGGAGTCCGGATTCGCCGTGTGGCTTTCGCGCTCTTCCCAGAGCACGCCAACCTTTTCGTCCGTCTCGTCGGGCCCGGTAATAATTTCCATGGCCATCACAGAGACGTTGGCAGGCAACATACTATCTGTACACATACCGGAAAGTATGCGCACGATGTCGTGCCCGCCACGCCGTAGAAGAAGCAATGCCCTTTTGGCATTCTTCCGAATCGTAGAGTCTCCGCTCTGAAGCATATAAGCAAGGACAATAGCGCCGTCCCTGCCTGTATTCGCAATCCTGGCCAAGGCCAGACGCGACACTTCAGGCTTGGAGTTTCCCACGTCCGGAAGATTCTGAAGCACGACTGCCCGGATTCGAGGATCTACATCCTTGGCCGAGGACACCTCGTGCCTCGTGGTTCCAGGCATTTCCGTTTCCGCCTCCCCGATGTCGGCCGGAGCCGTCTTGAGCTTTTCGGCGGGCTTTCCGTCGAAAAGATAACTCCAGGCAAACAACCCCAAAAACAGTACTATCCCGACCCCAATGATCCACTGCGCAATCTTCTTAATCATTTTCCGTCTCCCTGTTCGTGTTGGCGTATAGAGAATTGCTGGCGAACTTACGCAAGCAACTCAGATTTCAAAGGACTCTTTTGTGCCTTTTACTATATCATATATAAACAGCCTTGTCAATGCTTTCGGGTAATCTACACAGACATATGGCGGTTTTTGCCCCTGCCCTGTAGGGTGGAGGCATGAGTGTCAAAATGCCAAAAAATATCAAGGAAGAAAGGTTAAGATGGGTCTTGCCCATCGTCAACAAAGAAATCAAATTAGTTGATGCGGCAAAATTGTGTAAATACGGAAAACGGACTCTGGAAAGATGGGTGGCAAACTACAAAAAGTTCGGGGAGGCTGGGCTTGAACCGCAATCCACCCGTCCGAAAACGAATCCCCGGGAAACGCCGATAAGAATTAAGGAACGGATTATTGAAATCAGAAAAGACAAAAATCAATGCGCGTTAAAAACAATGCGGGACTTGCGAGATGAAGGGATTAATGTTCATTTCAATACAATCCAGAAGATAATCAAAGTAGAAGGATTAACTAAAAAATACAGAACAAGGAAAATTAATTATGGTTATGTTAGAATACCGTTAAAGAAGGGCGAGATGGTTGAGATAGACGTTAAATTCGTCCCCGACAAGATAAACGGAGTGCGATATTACCAATTCACTGCGATTGACTGCGCGAGTCGCTGGAGATACCTGCAGATATACAGGGAAATCGATACGACCAGCGCTCTCGCATTCGTGAAGGAATTAATTTCTGTCGCGCCGTTTACAATATTGGCATTTAAAACAGACAACGCATCAATTTTTACAAACAGATATGTAGGATATGACCGTTCAACTGATCCGACAAATCCGAGACTGCATGCATTTGATATTCTGTGCAACGAACTAGGAATGCCCCATTATCTGATAGATCCGGGCAAACCTGCCCAGAACGGAAGAGTGGAACGCTCGCACCGCACAGACCAGCAGACATTTTACGACAAATCAGAATTCAAATCGTTTGAAGAATTAAAATACAAATTAAGATTATGGAACATGTATTACAACGACACCAAGCATTGCTCGCTTAACGGAAAAACGCCGAACCAAATGCTGAAAATATTAAACTAACGAACCGCCAAAAGTGTGTGTTCAAAACATTCTTCTCGCATTAACAAAAAGGCTGTTTTTATTTTTTTTTGAAAAAATTTTATGTTTTCCATAAATAATCGCCAGACACTTGACAATGCTTCAACATTATGCTAAGGTTTGGACATAACGAAAAAGCTCGTTGACAATTGGTTGTTTCACCTTAATGCAAGTGCATTGGGGCAACTTGTTGCCGACGAATACTACTAAGACAAAGGAGAGTACCATGTCAGCATTACCAGGAGCACCCGCAGGCGGAGCACCCGCAGGCGGAGCACCCGCAGCCGAAGCGAAGGTCGTAGCCGAAGCGAAGGCCGTAGCCGAGAAGGCCGCACCGACGTCCTTGATAAGCACCATCGTGTGGTGCATCGTGGCGGTCGTCATCATCGTCGGCCTGGTTGTGGGCTTCTTCTGGAACAGAAGCTTGTCCAACACCAACGCCGAGGCAATCGGTGGCATCAAGGATACCATGGCGACGAAGACAGACATGGCCAATCTGGGTACCAATATCGTCAAGGTCCTCGGTGAGCGAATCGACGCCGTCAAGACCGACGCCAACACCGACCTGGTCAAGCTCGGAAAAGACATGGACGCCAAGATGGCCGAGATGATGAAACCCAGCCCCGTACCGCCCGAGAGAGCCGAGCTGACGAGATGGGATCCCAGATACAGTATCGTGGGGGACCTTTTGACCATGACCGGCGAAGACATCGAAGCCTCCGAAGAGGCTCGACACAATCTGAGCCTCGGTGGCAAGGACTTCGGGCCGGCACTCGTTAGGGCGCTGGATAGCAGGGATTCCCGCGTACGCCGAGGCGCCAAAGAGGCGCTCAGGGCAAGGGCTCCCCGCGACAACGACCTGTTAGCTGAAGTGGCTCGCAATCCTAGGTCTTCCGGGTCGGCTCGCGCCGCTGCGGAGGAGATTCTGAGCGAGAGAGATCGGACGTGGCAGGCAATAAAAGGCCACGACGGAGCGATCCAGAAACTTGGCGCGGGCGCCGAAATGGATCGGTCCAGAACTGCAGCCGAAATCGGTAGGCTCGACAGGAGCCAAGCCGAGTCTCGGGCTGAGCTCGCCCAACTGACAAGGAGTTTGGCCGAAGCAAAGGCCAAGTTGGCCGACATGGAAGCGTCACTCTGGTCTCCCGCGGGAGACATCACCATGATGGCGGCCTATATCAGGTCCCTTCAGGAGAAGATATCCGCCCTTGAGCGGATGCACATCGAGCCCGCTCGGTGAACCCCAACAAGGGGAAACAGTTCGATAGGGGCGTACGCACTTTGCGTCGCGCCCCTCTTTTTTTACAAAATTATTGATAGTTTCTCTTTTTTTATGTATAACTAATACAATAGTTTTATTACGCCGGCGTGGCGGAATTGGAATACGCGCATGCCTTAGGAGCATGTGTCGCAAGACTTGTGGGTTCGAGTCCCACCGCCGGCACATGTATTATGTTTATTTTTTATTTTTGAATAATCACAAAATTTACAAAGGGTTTACGATTGATTTAAAGAGAAGAATCGAGGAGCATAAATTAGGAAAAATTGTTTCAACAAAAAATAAAAAACCGATTCTCATACACTACGAAGCTTATTTATTAAAGGCAGACTCCACTAGGCGAGAGAAGTTTTTAAAAACAACTGAGGGCAGAAGACTGCTAAAGCAGCAATTGAAAGATTTATTAAATGATTTGGGTTCGTCAGGTCGGATGACCCGCCCACCGCCGGCACACAAAAAACCGCCTTTAGGCGGTTTTTGTTTTTAATAAACTAGGAGACCTTTACGCCAACCTTTTCCTTTGCTTCTCTTTTTGGAATTTTTACTGTCAAAATCCCTTTATCCATTTGAGCATCGGCTTTGTCTATGTCAATGTTTTCTGGTAATACAACTTTTCTGGAAAATGGGCCCCAATAACATTCCTGATAAAAATATTTCTTATCGTGGCTTTCGTGCGGATCACATCTGCTTCCCTTTATTATCATCATGTCCTTTTCTAAAGAGATGTCTAAATCTTTTATTCGCACGCCAGCGATTGCGGTTGATACCACAAAGTCGGCCTCTGTTTCAAAAACATCTACAACAAGCTCTCCATCCTGATCAAAGATGTTGCTGCAATCTTGTGCCGCATTTTTTTCTTCTACGTCCTCGGGTTTTATTTTTTTGCTCATTTGTAGACAAATTGAGCACCCCGCCCTCTTAGCTAATTGCGAAAAGGTGGAATGAGCAATTTGATTGTTTAATTTTTAGTTTTTCCCTTACCTATATGTTCAGCATAGAGGGCGGGGTTTTCGTTCCGCTTCGCAGAACTCAAACCTTACAAATTCCCTTCATTTTTTTAAGCTTCTCAAAGCCTGAAAATACCAGGAGTGACAGTGTTAGAATAATAACCGTTGCAACGCTAATTTTCATATAAGCTCCATTTAACGTTATTATAGAAAAATCATAGAGACCATGCAATAGCGTCGCAGTTAACATTCCAACAAAGACAGATATTATTCTGTTTTTTTCTTCACAAAAAGAAATTGCGAGCGCGTATCCGACTACCGCAGAACACAATGTATGTAAAAATATAGCCCCCACAAATCTTATAAAATTAATAGCCAGCGTCCTGATTATCAGTTGGTCAAAAGGCATCTGTCCGGCAGGCACCAGTAAATAAAGAATGTTTTCTACCGCCGCAAAACCTAGGGCAGCAATCACCATATAAAGCATTATATCAAGCGGCTCGTCTAAATGCCTGCTGTTAACCACCTTAACCCTGATAACAATATATTTAAATAACTCCTCCGTAAAAGCTATCACCAAAAACCAGTATATAAGGCTTTTTACCATGAAATTAATTTCAACGCCATTTAATAAAGTTGTAAGCCCTATTTGTATAAAAAAGGTGGGTATAGTTATTACAGCTCCCCATAAAAAAACGGCCCAAATCATTCCTTTGGGTTCGGGGTGCACGTCTTCCCTGAGATAATATGCCAGCCAAATTAGCGCAGGAATCACCCCCAAAATTACATAGATTATTATGGTGTAGTTAAAATCCATTCTCTGTTATTTTCCGGCCAAAGCCACGCTTAGCGGGGCCACTCTTCTACCATTATACACTTTTGTTTTTTCTTTAACGGAAGCTGTTGGTAAATTTCTTCGGTAATAAATGGCATAAAAGGGTGCAAAAGTTTAAGCGACTCAAAAAGCAGGGTTATTAAAAGATGCTGGCTGTTTTGTTTTTCTTTTATGCTTTCTCCATAGAGGCGCGGTTTTTGCTCTTCAATAATTTTGTCACAAAACGTATGCCAGAAATAATGATATATTTTCTCTGAAACCGAATAAAATTTAAACTCATCCATTTCTTTTGTTATCTGCTTTATCGTCTTTTGAAGATCTTTTATAACTTTTTTATCTTTGGAACTTAACTGAACTTTCGCGCTCGGTTTATAGTCTTTTAAATTCATTAATACAAAACGAGATGCGTTCCATATTTTTGTTGAAAAATTTCTGTATCCTTTTATTTTTTCTTCATAAATTACAGGGTCGTTTCCAGGCGTGTTCCCAACAACCAAAGCCATTCTTAAAGCGTCCGCTCCATACAAATCAATAACTCCCAAAGGATCAATAACATTTCCCTTAGACTTAGACATTTTTTGCCTTTCCTTATCGCGCACCAGTCCGTGCAAATAGACATATTTAAAAGGAGATTTTCCTGTCGCGTAAGTGCCCAGCATAACCATTCTTGCTACCCAAAAAAATAGAATATCCCAACCTGTTTCCATAACGTCTGTGGGATAAAACTTTTCAAAATCGCCCTTTTTTTGTGTCGCTTTTAATGTAGCAAAAGGCCACTGCCCCGAGGAAAACCAAGTGTCAAAAACCTGTCCGGATTCGTCTCCGGGAATTGGGATTCCCCAGGGAATTTGGCGGGAAATGTTCCAGTCGCGCAAGTTTCTCATCCAGTGCAAAAATATTTTCTCCATCCTTTTTGGAATAAAAACAATCTCTTTATTTTTAACGGCTTTCACCGCAGAATCTCGCAAAGATAATTTTCCTTTTCCCAAAGGTTTTTCGGTCATTTTCACAAACCACTGATTATCCAAAATCAAGGGTTCGATTATGCGATTGCACCTGTAACACAGCGCCACAGTGTGCTCATAATTATTGTTTGTCCTTTCTATCAGTCCAAACTTTTCCAAATCCTCTACTACTTTTTTACGACCTTCTTCAACGTTCAACCCGGCATAAGCGCCGGCCTCGCCATCTAATTTACCGAATTTATTTATAACTTCTTTTGGTTCTGGAATTTCTCCTAAATGCCTCTGCCAAATTTCAAAATCAACCGGGTCGTGCGCAGGAGTCACTTTTACGGCTCCGGTTCCAAACTTTATGTCAACCAAGGCGTCGGCGATAACGGGAATTTTTCTGTCGGTTAACGGCAAAGGGATTTCTTTGCCAATCAGATTTTTATACCTCGCATCTTTTGGGTTTACGGCAACAGCTACATCTCCAAACATTGTTTCCGGTCTGCCAGTGGCAACGGTAATCGGCCCGTATTTTATAAAGTAAAGCGGAGCTGTTTTTTCTTCGTGTTTTAATTCAACGTCAGATAGGGAAGTCTGATGTTTTGTGCACCAATTTACAATTCTTTTTCCTTTGTAAACCAAGCCGTCTTTTTTTAATTTTTCAAATGTTTCGTAAACAACTTTTACAATGTCTTCGTCTAAAGTAAATTTTTCCCTTGACCAATCGCATGAAGCCCCAAGCCTTTTTAGCTGGTTCTCCATCACTTTCTTGTTTGTCAAAGTGAACTCCAGCATTTCTTTATATAATTGTTCCGGCGGAATCTGGAATCTGTTCCTGCCTTCTTTTTCAAGCTTTTTATCAAAAACCGTCTGCGTTTCAAAACCTGCGTGGTCAGCTCCCGGAAGCCACAAAGCTCTTCTGCCCTTCATCCTGTTATATCTAATCATTATGTCTTCTAGAGTCACGAAAAGCGCGTGTCCTATATGCAAACTGCCGTTGGCATTTGGCGGAGGCATTATTATGGTAAACGATTTTTTGTGGCGGGAGGGGAGTTTGTCTGGATTAAAAAAACCGCTTTTTTCCCAAAGCTGGTAAATCTTGTCCTCAACCTCTTTTGCGTTGTATTGGCTCGGTAATTCCATTTGATTATTTTACCAAAGTTGTTCGGCGGGGTAAACTCTTGACAATAGATATTTATGTGATACAATACAATTAGTGCGGAACATTTTCTACTTTAGAGTGAAAGGAAAACACTATGTGTTATGCCTGTGTGATGGAAACTGGGAACACCATCTACGTCGACGCTTCTAATGAGGAAGATGCCCGTCAGCGGGCATTCGAGGAAGCCGTCGGTGGCGATGGTTCCACAACCTGCGCGCGCATTATTGCCCTTGGATAATCCGCGAACGGTCGTAAAACAACAAGAGCCTGACCAGCTCTTATTTTTTTACTTTGAGATTCGCAAATTGCCGTCGGTGGCGAGTTTAGTTAAGTCCGACTTAACTAATTTTTTGTTGCGGTGATAATAACCGGTGATTGCTGTCATTAAGGCGTTATCAGTGGACAATTTCGGCTCCGGGACTAAAAGATTTATTGTGGTAGCGTTTTTGCCGTTCGACAAATTTGCTACCACTATTTTTTCTAAAGCAATTTTAAATTGTTTTCGTAATTCTTTGTTTGCCGAAACTCCTCCGCCTAAAATCAAAGACTTAACGTTAAAATCTTTAACAGCTTTCATTGTTTTTTTAATCAAAACGTCAATTATCGCCTGCTGAACTTCCGCGGACATAGCAATTTGATTTTGGCTGTGTTTTTCGCTCGAGCGAAAAACACCACCTTTTTCTATTTTCTGCCAGGCGTAAAGTACTGCGGTTTTTAGACCGGAAAAAGAAAAATCATAATCTTTTGTATTCATCATCGGCCTCGGCAGCCTAGTAGACCCCCGAGGCCTACTAGCTAGTAGGCCTCGGGGGTCTACTTCTGCTAGCTTTGAGATTATGGGGCCGCCAGGGTAACCGAGCCCTAAAATTTTAGCGCATTTGTCAAAACACTCTCCGGCGGCGTCATCTCTTGTCTCGCCGAGTATTTTGTATTTGCCAATCTTCTTCATTAAAATTATCTGCGTATGGCCTCCGCTTGCCACTAAGCAAATCGCTGGGAATATTTTTTTATTAGATTTTGAATCTGTATATAAAGTGTGCGGTCGGACATTTTGTATGCAGGATGGTTCTGAGACAAAATTGACGAGTATGTGTGATTCAATATGATTTACCGGCACAACCGGAATATTCCAAAAATATGAAAGCGCTTTGGCGAAATTGACCCCAACCCATAAGCACGGCTCCAATCCCGGGCCGCTTGTGACAGAAATTAAATCTATATCCGGCTTTGAATATTTTTTCAAAAACGGAATTAATTTTTTTTGTAAATCTTGCTCCCGTTCCAAAATATTATTCATAGTAAGTTTTTGGTATCGAGGCAAAAAACTTACTATTTTTTTTTCTCCCGTGTTTTCTGTTAGTATTTTTGCCCCCTTCAGCGCCTCAACAAAAGTCGGCACTAAGTTCTTTTGGTGCTCGCGTTTTGCCATGGCAGGATAAACGCCGCCGTATTTTTTATGGACTTCTATTTGCGAAGAAACTAAATTAGCCAAGACTTTGAAGTTTTGTTTTTTATCAACCTCTAAAATTGCAATTCCAGTGTCGTCGCAAGACGTTTCTATGGCTAAAATTTTCATGACTGAATTATACGCGAAAACTTGCCTTTTTTCAATATTTTGGTATAAATACGTTAGCGTGTTTTACAATTCACTTCCGGGGAATATGGAAAAGGAAAGGAACGGAATCATGATCGCGCTGGGCGACGGAAGCAAGTTGTCGGAGACTGTTGTTGAGGAGCCATCTACGATCGGGGTACTGTTAGTGCTAGTTGTGCCGGTAGTTGCTCTCGCGGTGATTGGCGCCATAATTTCCGCTGTTGTTTGGTGGATATGGCAACTGATTTTCGGACACATCCCCCAGTTTTTGGGTTTCTCCCGATTTTGGCCCGACGTGATTTCCGGCGCTTTTTGGACGCCGATCATCTCCTATTTCATATTCATGGCCAAAGACGACTACAATACCCTATCTCGTAATGGGGAATATTACGTTTCTCTGTCAGAGATTTTTTGGGATAATCCTCTGCGCAACACAGCAGGCATTATTGCGACAATTATTTATGTCGCAAGTTGGTTCTTGAGTCTGGCTGCGGGCCTAGCTGTTTGTGCTGTATTGGGGTTTTTCATCCTGGCAGGCGGGGCCGTTTGGACGCTCGCCGGCTACGCCATTTATTCTATCGGAAATATCTTCGCCAGCTTTTCTGCTGGTGAAACCGAAGAAAACAACTCATAACTCCCCCTCGGGAGTTTTTTATTGCTTATTCTTGCTTTTTTACGGTTTTTGAGTTAAAATTCAGTCAAATCAATTGCATTTTTTGGCCCCATCGTATAGCCTGGTCTAGTACACTGGCTTTTCAAGCCAAGAACACCGGTTCAAATCCGGTTGGGGCCACCATGGACCCCGTTAGAGGTCTTACACAAAAAATTTATTAAAATTTTTTGTATGACGCAACGGGGGTTCTTAAAAAATAACACGGCTGTCTGAAGCTGGCTATGTTGGTCACACAAAGACAGACCTCTAACGGGGTGGAGAAAAAAGATTATCTTGATATCTCAAAAGCCTCGGATATAAAAAATCCGGCAGGGCGTTTTATATACAGAATATTTGAAATAATTCCCGGATTTTTAAGTTTGTTTACACTTTTTGGCGTCTTTTTTTTCTCTTGGCTGGTTCCATCCTGGGTGGCTATTTTCATTATAATTTTTTGTTTTTATTATCTTTTTAGAATATTCTATTTTTCTTTGCATCAGGTTGTCGGTTATTTTAGGGTGAAAAAAAATATGAAAAAAGACTGGCTCAGGGAACTAAAAAAAATCCGAAAAAAAAACTGGAAAGATATTTTCCACGTAATCATATTGCCCACCTATAAAGAAAGTAGAGAAATCTTAGAAGAAAGCATTGAAACACTTATAAAATCTAACTACCCTAAGGAAAAAATGATAGTTGTTTTGGCAACGGAAGAGCGCGCCGGAACTTTTTTTGTAGAACAAGCGAAAGATATTTCTAAAAAGTATTCCGATAAATTTTACAAATTTTTACTCTCTGTCCATCCCGATGGAGTTAAAGGAGAAATAAGCGGAAAAGGGTCTAACACGGCGCACGCCGGCAAAGAGGTGAAGAAAAAAATTATAGACCAGCTGAAAATCCCGTACGAAAACATCTTGGTCTCGGCTTTTGATATCGATACAAAAGTTTTCTCCCAATACTTCGCGTGCCTAACTTGGCACTACTTAACAGAAAAAAATTCGGAAAACGCCAGCTTCCAGCCCGTCCCTGTTTATAATAACAATATCTGGACAGCCACTGCTTTTTCAAGAGTTGTTTCTACATCAAACACCTTTTGGCAAATGATCCAGCAGGAAAGATCAGAAAAACTTACAACATACTCCTCGCATTCAACCCCCGGAAAAACTTTCTTTGAAGTTGGCTACCCGACAAACGTTGTGTCCGACGACTCGCGAATTTTTTGGAGAGCTTATTTATACTATGACGGAAATTACAGAGTTGTACCGATTTATTATCTAGTTTCTATGGATGCAGTAATGGCAAGAAACTTCTGGCACACCGCCATAAATCAGTACAAACAGCAAAGGCGATGGGCGTGGGGATGCGACGAAATACCATATATCCTTTTTGGATTTTTAAATAACAAAAAAATACCCTTATTAAGCAAAATTTCTCACGTTTACACGGTTATTGATGGTTTCTGGTCATGGGCAACTGCAGCTCTTTTACTATTTTTATTAGGGTGGTTACCGATTTTTCTAGGCGGACAAAACTTTAACTTTACGGTACTCTCTTTCAACCTGCCCATTTTAACTGGTCAAATTATGACTGTTTCCATGTTTGGAATGTTTGTCTCGGCCATATTAAGCACAATGCTTCTGCCTCCTGTGCCAAAAGAAATGAAATGGCACGTTAAACTTTATAAAAAATCCACTGTCTTTTTACAATGGGTTTTCCTGCCGGTTACATTAATTTTATTCGGCGCCTTTCCGGCCTTAGATGCCCAAATTAGATTGATGCTCGGCAAACATATGGGTTTTTGGGTTACCGAAAAGGTGCGAAAATAACGCAGTTTGACACTGCTTTTCGCCGGCGTATAATGGAAATATAAATAAAAATATGGAAAAAAATAAATTAGTGAAAAATGTGACAGTCGATGAACTGGCGATGATAATCAACAAGGGCTTTGATGGGCAAATGGGTTATTTGAAAAAGAATTTTGAAACTATCAATGAAAAATTTGAACAAGTTGCCTCAAAGACGCAAGTACAAAAATTAGAGAAAAAAGTGGACGCAATCGACGAAAGATTAAAAAGAGTTGAAACTACTTTGACCGAAGCGCATGTTTTGTAAAATAAAAATAATTAATTAAACCCGCCAAAATTTCCTTTAGAAAAATTAGGCGGGCAAGTAAATTTATGGCAGAAAAAGAACCAGGAGAACCAAGAGAATTAAGCCCGGAAGAAATTGAAGACGTAAAAGATATGCACAATACAGAAGAAGCAGAGTATTTGAGAGCGTGTCATTTATTGAGCGAGAAAGATCTAAAAAATAGAATAGAAACTCTTAAAGAGCAGTTAAATTTAGCCGAACAAGAATTGGGGTTTAGAGAAAGAAACGAAAAATAATAAAGTAAACGAAAACCGCCGAGAGGTGGTTTTTTGATGAATAACTCAACGGGTTGAGTTATTCGAAGTGAATGCGTTGCTGGAACTGTTTTAGGCGTTCCTTTAATTCCGGGTATTCTTTTAACTCTGGGTCTTTTTCTAAAATTTCTTTGGCGGCAGCCCGAGTTTTTTCAACTAAAAATACATTTGATAATCCCTGCATTGCCATGTCGGGAATCCCAGATTGTACTGTGCCATATAAACTACCCGGTCCTCGTATTTCTAAATCTTTTTCAGCTAATTCAAATCCATTGTTTGATTCAACTAGGGCTTTTAATCTTTTCCTATTTAACATTGAGGGGTCTGTGGTAAATAAAAAACAATAAGACTGCATATCGCTTCTGCCAACTCTGCCTCGGAATTGATGCAATTGCGACAAACCAAATCTTTCTGCGCCTTCTATCATCATAATTGTAGCTCGTGGTACATCAACGCCAACTTCCACAACAGATGTGGAAAGCAAAATATCAATTTCTCCTTTTTTAAAATCTAACATTATTCTTTCTTTTTCCGGGGCTTTCATTTTTCCGTGTAGCATTGTGATTCTTAAATCAGGAAAAACCTCCTTGGATAGTTTTTCGTATTCTTCTTTGAGCGCTTTTACTTCGTTTATGGCGAGCTGGCTCAAGCTCGGTGCGTAATAATTTTGCGGGACAAACGAGCCAGAAGTGGCGGACATCGGGTCTCCGCCTTTTTCTGCCAATATGGATTTTAGCTTGCTGGCAGCAGATTCTATTTTTGGATAAATGACAAAAACTCCTTTTCCATCGGCAACTTCTTTTTTTATAAACTCATAAGCTTCTTTTCTTTGTTGAGGTTCTACGATAATTGTTTTAACTTTTTTTCTGTTTTTTGGCATTTCATCAATTAAAGACAAATCCAAATCGCCATAAACAGTTAAGGCTAAAGTTCTCGGAATCGGAGTGGCGGTCATTGAAAGCAAGTGGGGAATTAGCTTCTTCCCTTTTATTAAGTGGTCTCTTTGCTCAACCCCAAACCTGTGCTGTTCGTCTAAAATAACCAAAGCCAAATCTTTGAATTCAACTCCTTTCTGTATTAAAGAATGTGTGCCAATGGCAATGTCCAGTTGCCCGTTTTCCAAATCTCCGTTGAAACTTTTTTTGGAAACTTCAAATGCCTCGCTATCTTTAAAAATCCTGGCATCTTTACCGGTCAACATTCCAACCCGGACATCAAAACCTTTCAACATTTCCGAAACAGACTTAAAGTGTTGTTTTGCCAAAATTTCTGTCGGCGCCATAAAAGCAACCTGCCTACCGGCAGGCAGTCCTGATTGCCTGCTTTTAATCACACTTAGAGCCGCCATAGTTGCTACAACCGTTTTGCCCGACCCAACGTCGCCCTCCAAAAGACGAGACATTGGAACTGTTTTTTCTAAATCTTTTAAAATCGCAAAAGCGCATTTTTTTTGGGAGTCGGTTAATTGGAAGGGCAATGAATCGGTAAAATTTTTCATCAACTCGGCATCCATTGGGCAGGCGTGGGATTTTTTTTGCATCAACTTTATTTTTTCTTTTAAAACATTCAGCTGTATTAAAAAAAGCTCCTCAAACGAAAAACGCGACTTTGCCGCATCTGCGTGCTCAAAAGAATCGGGAAAATGCAACTGCCAAATGGCTTCCTGTATCGGCAGAAACTTATACCTTTTTATAATATCTTTCGGCAGTGTTTCTTGAATCTGATCTATAAATCTGTAAAGCAAAGGTTTTATAATATATCTTAGCCAACGCGAAGTAACTCCTCTTGTTTCTGAATAAACCGGAACAATTCTGCCTGTGTGTGTTAACTCCTCGTTTTCGCCGATTTCGTTTATCCTTTCGTAGGCCGGGCTGTTAAAAAATAATCCTTCTTTGCCCAAACCTATTTTTCCTGCCACGCAAATAAAATCATTTTCTTTTAAGGATTTTTCTAAATATGGCTGGTTAAACCAAATTATATTTATTTGCGCCGTCCTATCTTGTAAAATTGCTTTGGTAACAGCCATCCTTCCATAAATAGACTTTGTAGTCTCTATTTCTATAATTTCTCCCTGAACGCAGGCAACCGCGCCGAGTTTATTGCGCGCCTGACTAATGGTGATTATTTCTGAAAAATCGTCGTACCTTGCCGGAAAATAAAAAAGCAAATCTTGCACTGTTTTTATGCCAAACTTTTTTAGCTTTTTTGCGTAAGCCATCCCGATTTTCGGAACTTCTTCAACCTTTGTTTCCAGTGTAATCATATTGTATATGGATTCATGTTATCAAAATCTTGCTCTTTAAACAATAAAAAACACGCGAAACTATTTCGCATTTTTTTTATTTTTAAGTTTTTTAAAATAGTTAGCCGCCATTTACCTCTCCGGCAAATGGCGGCTTAGAGATGTGACTCACCCGGCTTTGCCGAGCGATTTTTTGAACCCCGTAAGAAAGACTTGGTCGCTGATAGGAAGATCATCCATTCTCCTTTCAACTCTTTCCAGAGCCACAACTAGAACATAGCCCGGGAAGCGCCGGTTTAACACCGGCAAAAGATCAACAATCCGTTTTCCCGGAAACTCGGCAAGCAGTCGGTTAATTTGTTTATTCGCCGACTTCCTTTGCATAGCGGACAACTCCACATCCGGTGGACCGGTTGCCAGCGTACTCTTTGCCTCTTTCATTGCTTTCTCCTTTCATAGAAAGAGGTCGGGGGAATTTAAAAGAACCACACAGTTCTTTTCTTGTGCCCTCGGTAGGATTCGAACCTGCATTACAAGGTCCGCAACCTTGCGTCTTATCCATTGGACTACGAGGGCGTGTTTTGGTGTAAGTGCACCATGTTACAATTTAAAAATAGCACGGAAGCTCAGCTTTTTCAATAAGAATTAAATAAAATGTTTTTTTACAAAAGCCCGACCAGAGCCAGATTTAAGATATTTTTCAAATTCAAAAGCTTTGCTTCGGTTATCAAAAGCTATATAAAAATCCAGTTTTATTGGTAATCTATCCTTTGTTGCACCCACTTGCCCAGTCTTGCGCCTTTTTATCCTATCTTTCAAATCGTTCGTACAACCAACATAAAAACCATCTTTACATTTTAAGGAACAAACGTAGTGCATAATTTAAAAATTCCAGGCGAAGCGATTCCCGCTTTCGCGCGTCCACGGCGGACTCCGTCACGCCGTAGCCACGCTTCAGCGTGGCGAAGGCGGTGGGGATGCCCTGCTCTATATATTTTTTGATTGAGCTTGAGACGAGCACGCCCCATGTTTATCCTATTTTCTTTTTTTAAAATACGCCGGTTATTATCTGGTCTGCGGAGGAGGTGAGACTCGAACTCACAAATCCCTTGCGGGATGCCGCTTTTCGAGAGCGGTGGAATACCATTATCCGACTCCTCCAAGTTTATTATTAAAATACTTATTAAATTTATTTAAATGCTTAGGATTTGAAGATCCTATTTCTTTAAAATATTTAACAATTTCTTCTTCACGCCTTAAGAATATACTAAATTTTGTCTTTTGTGTAGGGTGATAACCAAATTTTACGAGATTATCCCTAAAAAAATTGAGAAGCGGTAAAGATCTGTTTGTAAAATTTATTCCACAATTTAGATAAATTTTGTCTTTATATCTGTGCTTATCTACATAGAAGCATCCGTCTGTATCTAATAAGCCCCTCATACAAAATTTTGTAAATAAATTTGATTTACAAATCCACTCCGGAATACCGGCTTGCTGCCTTACCTTATTGCCTATTTTTAATCCCATTTCCAGTAAAAAATTTACGAGCCTAGTTCTAGAAACTACTATATTTACAACGCAACCAGTTCCGTGATTATATGTCGCCACCTTCACATTAAAAAGATTATTAATCAAACTTTTTACATAAAATGAATATTCCAAATCACTTACCTTGTTAAGCGTTACCGAAACTTGATTTTTTGTTATTCCTCCATCGCCTAAAATAATTCCAACAAATTCTGACAGTTGAGCTGATTTTTCTGGTAAAAACACATTTTTCGGTATAAAACATTTATTTGGATTAAATTTTCCTTTTTTCTCCCACCATTCAAGCCATTTTTCTTTCCGATATTTCTCATTTATACTGCCTAATGGCCCATACTTTTTATAAGAAGCCAAGCCACCTAGTTTAGAACCTCTTTCAACATACCAAAACCTATCTTTTATTTCAACATTTTTAGGCAACTCAATATTAGCCATTTTGCACAAAGCAATCAACCCTGACAACGAAACCGAATTTTTTTCTCTTTTCCAATCAGTCATTGATCTTACGCAAACGCCCGCAACCACAGAAAAATCTTTGAGACTTACATTTAATTTACTTTGAAGTCTACTTAAAAATATCTTTTGGCTCCCTGCGGGGAAAAGTACTCTTGAATTTTCATTTTCTATAAACGACTCTACCATACCTCCGTTATACCATAGACACCCGTAAACTAAAATGCGGCTTAGCGCCGCATTTTATAAAGACAATGCTAATTCTATTTTTCTTCGTTTTTTACTAAAACTTTGTGCCAATCGTTGTAATCATAGATGTCATGAGCGATAACTCCCAAAACAACTCCTGTTAAAAACATGGGGAGATAAAAATAATCGATAAACCAAACAACTAATAGCAGGAGCGCGCCCATAATCCAATGATGCATGTGTAATTTCCACTTTCCACAATCTATATAGATAGAATCTACTCTGCCTTTTTCAATAAAATATTTTGAAAAAAGCCTAGATCCTAAATACCCCAAAAAAAGCCCTATCGCCAGGAAAAAGGAGTAATATACAGAAGCCACCAGAACGAAAGCTGGTAAAAACTTCCTTACTTTTGAGTTTTTATTGTCGTTTTTTGCTAGTTCGAGATCTATTAACTTACCGTTTATATCGTTTAATTCGCTATTAGTTCCCATAAAATTTACCCTATTAAACAGCCCGAAGGGCTAATTTCGCCCAAACGGGCGAAATTGTTTAACTGGGTTAATATTAATTTTACCGAAAAATCAGCTAATTTCACCCCATATAAGACAGGGCGGATTATTCACAACTTATAGCTATTTTATCATTAACAAGCCTGCCTGTCCAGCATTAATACACTGCTGGCTCTCAACTCAAAAAACCGCCCTAAGGCGGTTTTTTGACTAACGTTTTTGTGCCCTCGGTAGGAATCGAACCTACATTTAGGGTTTAGGAAACTCTCGTCCTATCCATTGAACGACGAGGGCATTATAATTACAAAATATCACGAATTTTACTTTTTCGCAAGCCGGGTAGTAGAATTTTGGCAGGGCATTTTGCCTATCAAAATGCTAGATAGCTTGCTTTGCCAAAATTTCACTACCTGGCAAGTTGCTATTCGGCTCATTATGTTGATATAATAAACAAAAATTTATAAATATATAAAACCATGCAAGAAAAATCACCTGTCGTAGAAATAGCAAAAAAAGTTTGCCCGGCGGTAATTACCGTGATTGTGTCCAAGGATCTGCCCAGAGCAGAAAATTTTTATTCTTTTCCTTTTGCCGGCAAGGAATATGTTATGCCAAAACTGGGAAAGGGCGAAAAGGCTGGTGTTAAAAAAACACAAATCGGCGGAGGTTCGGGTTTTATCGTTTCAGAAGATGGCTACGTATTAACTTCAAACCATGTCGTGTCTGATACAACTGCTGATTATACGGTTATATTAGACCCAAAACACAAATACCCCGCCAAAGTTTTATCAAGAAATCCAATTAACGACACTGCTGTTTTAAAAATTGAAGACGGCAAGTTGCCATATTTAGATATGGCAGATTCAGACAAAATTGACCTTGGCGAAGATGTTATCGCGGTTGGCAACGCGTTGGGAGAATTTACAGACACGCTTTCCACTGGAATTGTTTCGGGGCTCTCGCGTTTTATTACAGCTTTTGGCGGAGTTGATCATCAGATGCAAAATTTAAGAGGCTTGATACAAACAGACGCTGCAATTAATCCTGGGAACTCCGGCGGACCATTACTTAATATGGACTGCCAAGTCATTGGCATAAATACAGCGATGATAGCTGGAGCGCAGAATATTGGATTTGCAATTCCGATAAATTATGCCAAAAAAGACTTAGAAGAGGTTAAAAAATACGGGAAAATAATAATGCCGTTTTTGGGAGTGAAATATGTTTTAATCTCCAAAGAAATGGCATCGGCCAACAAACTACCCGTTGGTGACGGAGCGCTTGTTGTTAGAGAGGCGCTTGGAGAGTCCCCCATTATAAAGGGGTCTGCCGCAGATAGGGCGGGTATTAAAGAATGGGATATAATATTAGAATGCGATGGCCAAAAAATTACAACAAAAAATCCTTTGGCGGAAATCCTGCAAAAATGTAAAATCGGTTCTGAAACTACTTTCCAGATTCTCCGCGACGGCAAAAGATTAGACTTATCCGTTAAACTAGAAGAAAAGATATAAAATTTAATTCACAACAAAAAAACCGCTGTTTTAACACGGCGGTTTTTTCTAGGATTATTGCCCGAGCATTTGCCTGATTTGATCCGCAATCGTCTGCAAGACTCCCGAGATGGAAGCTAAACTGTTTTGCTCGGCGCTGCTTCCCAAGACACCCGAAAACAAAGATGTGGTAATGCCGAAATAGTCATCGCTAATATCATAAATGCTATCATTTGCCAGACTGGATATTTTAATCTGGTAATCAGACCCGTCAACAATATACGCGTTATTTGTGGGAACAGTCCAAGAGAATGACCCGGCCGATGATAAGACCCCTGATGGCGCCAAATCCAAGGACCACTTCGGATCATTTTTATAGAGCTTGATTAAAATTTTGGTTGAGCCAAGACCGGAAGAAACCCAATTGTCCGAAAGCCTCCATGTAATGGTATGTGTTGTTCCTTTCTTCCAAGACTCTCCGCCATTAGGCGAAGTAATAATGACAAAGGGACTGGTAGAATCAATCGCGCGCACCTCTACGCTTTTGGTATTCGTTCCGACACTATTGACGCATGTAATCGTAAAATATGAGGCGGTTCTGGTTAATGCCTCTGTTTGGTAGGTCCCAGATACTCCGACGTTCTCGACCGCCCCCCAATCGCCTGCCCTTCGACAGTTATCAGCGCCAACTGCAGTCCATGAAATCTGTGTTGAACCCCCGGAAAATACGCTTGAAGGATTGGCTAAAATGCTGATTTGCGGAGCGGAAGAATACGCAGGCGGGGGCGTAGGAGACGGAGAAATAACTGTTGCCACATAGGGCGTGATTGTCAGCGGAGATTGCCCCACGGTTGTTCCGCCAGATTCTGTGACCTTGATGTAATAGCCGGTGACCGGAGTGTAGGTGTTTGGAATTGCCCAGGCATAGCTTCCGTTTGAGGCTGGAATGTTGCTGGCTATGGTAAGATTCGTTGTTCCATATCTGTAAAGCGTGATATTTACATTGTTGACTCCTGACGCTGTCCAGGTGATGTTATGCGTTGAACCGGCTGCCCAGGAAGCTCCGGAGGATGCAGGCGAGGTGACGGTGATGGAGGGCTGGGCTGGCACAGAACCAGCAACTCTTGCAAGGTGTTCTGGCCTTAAAGCTTCTGCAGAGGAAATATCGGGCCAGCCGTAGCTATGATTTTTTGTTGCATAATAACTTGAGCCATCCTGCGCTATCCAATAATAATTAGGAGAGCAGGTACCGGGCGCAGCAGATGAATATGCGCAAATATTCCCCGCAGGAAGATAGATTTTTCTCTGAGTGCCATTATCATCAACAAACACAACATCAGTCTGCGGACGATCCCACTGAAATTCTACCCATACAGGACCTGCAACACCAGGATTTTGGCCTTCGAGCCAAGTTCCTTGATGATAAGCACCGAGATTATTTTGAGCGCTCACCTCCCCAACACCAAAACTTAAATTTGCTACCGTTGAAGGATTAACGCTTGTTATTGACCTAATATCCTTAATAATCATCGGCTGAATTGTTGCCACAGATACAATCTTAAAATACGAATCGCTAGCATCAAAAACAAGTACGCCGGCAACATAAGTTTTAATTTCAAGCGTATATGCTCCCACTGGCACAGAAGACGGTATTACTATAACTTCTCGTCCATCATTCAAAACATTGTAGGCTAAATTATACTCTTGACCATTAGGATATGCTCTCAATCTGATTACATCCAGTTTTTGCAACAACGGTACATTTATTGTCTGCCAGTTGACTGTGATAGAACTACCATTATTTTTGTATGTTTCTCCGCCGTTCGGCGAAGTGACGGTGATGCTCGGCTGGGCGAGACAATACGATTGGCCGGGTGACAATGGGCCTTGGCCATTTAAGCAGGGAATTTGTGCGCTACTACATCCGTAAAGCGCGTTTAATTTTTTTCTCGTGGAAGGTCCCGCATAGCCGGTGCCGCGTTTCAAATTATACGGCGCTAATATTTCCGAAGTATACTTCTCTTGAAATTGAACAACTGCAGAAGCTATATATTCATCGAAATCGGGGTAGGCTCTCGCTGTAGAAAAAAGACCCTCCTTACTTAATGCAGTTGCAAGCATGTCAATTTCCGGCCCCGAATCGCCTATCCTCAAATTTTTATTAAAAGTGTGGCACCAGGGAGTCGTGCCTTGTTGCTGTCCTTGCAATACCTGCAACTGCGCCTGCAAGGCCGCTATCTGCTGTAAAAGCGCCTGTATCTGCGCTTGCACATCAACGCCTTGCGCGCCAACACTCGGCCCAAAACATAAAACCGCTGTTGCCAAAACAGCCGTGACTAAAAGAGATTTAATTCTCATTTTAAAATTACTAATTTACTAATCATTACGAATATACGAATTTGTATATTGGTAGATATTCGTAAATTGGTAATAAATTTAATATTACCCAATAATACCCCCCACAAACACTGTCAATTCCCGGCGTTTTTTAAAACCGCGCCTTGGGTGTAAATATTAGACGCATTCCAAAGCATATATCCTGCATAATTCTCTCCCAAGGCATCTTTAGTTGCCCTAATCTCCGCCTTTACCATTTCCGAATTATAAACGGCACCCATATTAAAATCTTGAAGCCACGGCCTGAATTTGGCTAAAACAACGGAAGGAGAGAGCGGTGGAGTCGGCGTAAATAACGGCGCTTGTAAATCAAGAGAAGAAGATTCTACCGGCTGATATGATTTACTTATTGCGTCTTCAATTTTTTTTAAAAAAACATTTTCCCGATTTAGGGCTGTGGCCATGGAATATTTCACAATTTCATAAGGATGTTCTGAAGGATTATCAAATCCCAAAAAACCGTTTATGTAATGGGACGGGTAAACCATAGGAGAAATGTAATCAAAATTTTCAAAAGCGTTTTCAATCACCTGCCCAATGCCCATATCATCTGTGTTGGTAGTTGTCTGGCCGAACAAATCAACTGAAATTTTTTCTCCCGCAAGCTCTTTTCTGGTATATTCGAAAAAGTTTTTTAAAACTCCTGCCTTGGTGCTTTCCGCACCCCAAAAATGAAATCCGGCATCTTTTACATTTCCGTCAGACGGGAACCTTATATAGTCAAAATTAATTTCGTCAAACCCATGCAAAAGAGCATCTTTTGCTATGCTTATATTATAATCCCAGGCACCCGTCGCTGTGGGGTCTAGCCATGTAAGCCCTTTATTATTTTTCCACAGAGTCGGCCCCGAATATGTCAAAGACTGCGTTAATGATGCCTTACTGTAAATTGCCAAATCGGGCCTGATTTTTGAATAAGTCGGATCCTGAAAAACAACCATTCTCCCTATCACATAAATATTTTTTCCGTGGAAAAAACGTATCAAGGCGTCTATGTCTTTAATCGCGCCGTTGTATAGTTTGTATTTTTTTACTTCTTCTGCCCCTGAATTATAAGAAATGTGCCCATCGTCTTCTTTAATGTTAACTACAACGGCGTTTATTTCTGTATTTTTAAAAAGATTTGACAAATAATCCAAATATTTTTTGCTTCCCGCTGAGTATCCTGTAACATAAACTGCTTTTGCGATTTCCGGCGGATTTTCCAATTTTTGCGGAGGAGGAATCGGAGTTGGGGTGGGATCGGGACTGGGGCTGGGAAAAGCTGAAATAATTGCTGTAGCGCTCAGGGCTAATGTGTTTTCTATATTCCTGTCTCTGTAATGAAAAATATTACTGTTTATTCCAAACAAAACTCCGCCGATTATCAGCACAGATATCGCTATAAATATAAAGAAAAAAAATTGCTCTTTTGAAAACATTTATTCTGTTGTGTCTCCGTCGAATTCCGCTTCGTTCGCTTCCGCTTCGGCTTTTGTCGGCCTTACAATGCCGTCTTTGTGGTGTGCCGGAGAATAAATAGTGTACATATTCAATCTCTCTGTCGCAGAAACGTTAATAACGTTATGTTGTGCTCCCGCCGGAACGACAACTGCCGAACCGTCTTTGACTTCGTATTCGTTGCCGTCAATTATCACTTTTCCCAAACCTTTTTCAAATCTGAAAAATTGGTCGTTGTCTTGGTGCACTTCCATTCCAATTTCTTCGTTCGGCGCCAAACTCATTAAAACCAGCTGGCTGTGTTTTCCCGTATAGAGAACTTTTCTAAAATTCTCGTTTTCTAATGTTGCCTTTTCTATATTTTCACAAAATCCCTTTGCCATATTTTTATTTATTTATTTTAATAATATATTTTAGCATACTAATCATACCTTAAATAAATCTTAAAATTTAAAATATTTTTAACACTCCCAATTAAACCCGCCCTTTCTAAATTCTATTTTTAACCCCTCTCTTATCACCAACAATATAGTTTTTATTTCGGGAAAATTTTTAATGGCGTCTTCAGCATAATCCGCTATAAAATCCGGCTTATCATAAGTAGTGTAGCCCGCCTCAATAAGCTGTGTGAGCGTTTCTGCTTTGTCTAATCCTCTCACAAACTTTCCTTCATTTGTTGAAACTTCTTCATATTCTTGCCATAAATCATATATATCTTCTCCTATTTTTTCGGGCAACATATTTCTTATTTTACCCATGGCACTCAATTCCTGCTTTTTCTTTTCTTCTCTTAAAAACTCTCCTGTTGAAATTTTTATTGCATCTATATCGCCAGTTATCGCCTCTGCCAAATCGTGCACCAAGGCAATCTTCATAGATTTTTCTATATCAATATCAATCGATAGCTCCTTGGCAATAATCGGAACCATCAAAGCCAATCGCCAAGAATGATCGGCAGTCGATTCATTCCTTCCCGCAGTGGTTTTATTATATCTTAAAGTAGATTTTAATTTTTCTATTTGCCTTAAAAAATTGAAAATTTTTTCTAAATTATCATTCATATTTTATCAGATAGTTTATTCTAACAAAAAACCACTTCGTTCGCCAGTCGGCGGAAAAAGTGGTTTTTTCTTTTGGGCGGCTAACGGGAGTCGAACCCGTTCTGGGAATGCCACAGATTCCAGTGCGAAACCGTTACACCATAGCCGCCATAAATTTAACTCTTGTATCCTTGCCGAAGTGTGCCCTCGAGAGGAATCGAACCTCTATTCCAAGTTTAGAAAACTCGTGTTCTATCCGTTGAACTACGAGGGCTTGCCCTTGCCAAAACAATTAAATTGTAAATATGTCCTGCGCCTATGGCAATTGGCGCACCTTATCTCGCATTTTTTTATTTCTTTAAGAATCGTTTCGAAAGAATAGTGACCGCACAACATTTGCGAAATGGTTTTAAATTTACCGCTTTTATTAATGTGATCAAAATCAAGGACTATGGGATCTTTTTCTCCGCAATCAACACATTTTTCTCTTGAGAGAAATTCCAAAATCTGCTTACGTACATTAATACGATATTTCTTTTGCGCTTTATATAATTTTTCTCTGCTATTGTACGGCATTATGGGGTTAGTTAACTTAATTCTAACCCTTACAAAGATTATTTTCAAGTATTGTTTAGTTAATATCCTATCACAAAATTCTCCCTTTGACAATAACACAACTTTAGCATATAATCTACAATATATCGGGGTGTCGTATAGTGGTAGTATAAACGCTTCTTGCCCCGTTAGAAATTTAACGGGGAGTTGTGTAATGGTAGCACGAACGCTTTGGGAGCGTTTAGTCCGGGTTCAAATCCCGGCTCCCCGACGATTTTTTCTAACGGGGTAAGGGAGCGTTTAGTCTGAGTTCGATTCTCAGCGCCCCGACAAATTTATTAGTCGCCACATTGAACCCCTTTCTATTGTTTGGTATAATATAATTGTGGGTATGGTTTCCACAACTATAAAATGTCAAGCCTTAAGGAAAAAGCAATAAATTATAGAAAAAAGGGTTTCTCCTATAATATGATCAGCCAAAAGATAGGAGTTAATAAAAGCACTTTGAGTGGCTGGCTTAATAAAATTCCCTTTTCTCCGAACAGGGAGCTGATAAAAAGAATTGGTCTGGCAAAATTAAAATCTGCCATTTTCAGACATGATCAAAAAGTGAACGAAATTGCGGAAATGAGAGATTTGGCAAAAAAAGAATTGGATGAAATTACAAAAAGAGATTTGTGGCTTCTGGGAATCGGACTTTATTTGGGCGAAGGCAATAAGTCATATGAAAATGTTAGCTTTTCTAATTCCGACCCTGAAACGATAAAAATTATTATTGCTTGGTTTAAAAAAAATTGTAACTTAAAAAATGGAAATTTCAACCCTTTTATCCACGCCTACCCGGACAATAATATTGAGAAAACCGTAAATTATTGGTCAAAAATCACTGGCATCCCCAAAAAACAATTCGGTAAAACCTATATAGATAAAAGAATAAATAAATCTAAAATAAAGAGTAAAACCTTGCCTTATGGCACTCTCCATTTGCGCATCAAAAGCTGTGGAGAGAGAGAACTTGGCAGAAGATTACACAGAAGAATTATGGGCTGGATAAAATCGGCCACAGATCAAATTAATGCGGGAGTAGCATAATGGTTATGCATCGGCTTTCCAAGCCGACTACGCGGGTTCGATTCCCGTCTCCCGCTCTAAAAAAAGAAAAGCCACCTTTCAAGGGTGGCTTTTCTTTTATCCTGTATATGATAAAATAGGATAAATAAAGATAAACATTAATGATATGCAAGATAAATTTATCCAATTATACGATTTTATAGACTTCGCCAGAGCTAATAAAAAATATGCAGACAGTACGGCGAATAATTTAAAGTCTGCTGTAAAAATTTTTGAGAAGGAATTGAATGCAGAGGAGCTTAAATCAATAGGCATGGTTGAAGATAGTATAGGGGAAATATTCCGCAGTCTGGTCATCGCTAATAAGAATAAGGGCATAGCTTCATTAAATACCTATAAGGCGCGCCTGCTTAAAGTTATAAAAGATTATAAAAAATATGGCGCAGAACCAGGTAAAATACAAGGCTGGATCGTGAAGGCAAGAAGCCCCGAAACCTTGCCTGTCGGAAAAGATAAACAAGATAAAAAGAGTATAACCTTATCTAACCCTATCAACACCCCTGTGGAGAACTTTCACAAGATAGAGATTGCTATAAAGAATGGACAGAAAATATCTATTTCTGTGCCAAGAGATATGACAATCAAGGAGGCTGAAACAATCAAAAACATCCTAGACTCTTTGGCGATTAAAGATTAACTATTCACACTACAAACTAAAAACCGCCTGTGATGATCTGTACCCCGTTTAGTGGACACGGAAGTGTCTGCTTTTTGGGGTACAGATCAGAAGGCGGTTTTTAGTTAGAAAGTTAGTTGTTATAAATTAGTAGTTATCTCGCATACTCAATCACCCTGTTTTCGCGAATGACTACAACTTTGATCTCTCCTGGGTATTTTAGTTCTTCTTCAATTTCCGCCGCAATGGCTTTTGCTATTTTTGCAGCCCCCAAGTCATCGACTCTGTCTGACTTCACAAACACGCGAATTTCTCTACCAGCCTGAATGGCATATGTTTTTTCAACACCCTCAAACTTGTTGGCAATATCCTCTAAGTCTTTCAATCTCTGCAAATAGTTTTCCATAGTATCCTTTCTAGCACCGGGCCTTGCGCTTGAGATGGCGTCGGCGGCCGTAATGATTGTGGCTTCCAAAGATTCTACAGGATAATCTCCGTGATGAGATCTCATTGCTTTTATAACAGCTTCCGACTCGCCAAACTTTTCTAATATCTTAATTCCAATTTCAATATGTGAACCCTGTATTTGCTGGTCAATTGCCTTTCCAATATCGTGCAATAAGCCGGCTCTCTTCGCCACTTGGCTGTTAATGCCCAGCTCCTCTGCAATTGTTTCTGATATTAAGGCAACTTCCATTGAGTGCAAAAGGGCATTCTGACCATAGCTTGTTCTATAATATAGTCTGCCTAAAATTTGGATTAATTTTTCGTTTAATCCGATAACTCCCACATCGTAGGCCGCTTTTTCACCGGCTTCTTTTATTTTCACAGAAATTTCCGCTTTTGCCTCCTCAACTTTTTCCTCAATTTTTGCCGGCTGAATTCTACCATCGGCAATCAGTTTATCTAGAGCAACTTTAGCGATTTGCCTTCTTATTGGGTTAAATCCGGAAATAACAACTGATTCTGGGGTTTCGTCAACAATAAGCTCAACTCCTGTTAATTTTTCGAACGCTCTTATGTTTCTTCCTTCTTTTCCAATAATTCTGCCTTTTAACTCTTCATTAGCCAGAATAACTGTTGTTGTTGTAAGCTCTTGCGATTGAGAAACCGCGCACTTTTGTATGGCAATTGTTACTATTTCTCTTGCCCTCATTTGAAGCTTTTCCTGATTTCTTTCCTCTAGTTTTCTCATTCTGTCTAAAATATCTTTTTCGTTCTCTATTTCTACCAGTTCCAGTAATTCTTTTTTAGCATCTTCTCTTGAAAGGGAAGCTACTTTTTCTAGTTTTGTTTCAGCTTCGCCCCTTAGTTGTTCTAGTTTTTCTTTTATCTCTTTTAGTTTTTCTCCCTTAGTTTGCAACTCCTTCTCTTTTTCCTCAGAAGCAGTAATTTTAGTTGTTAGCAAGCTTTCTCTGTCCAATAAAAGCTGTTGAGCTTTTAAAAATTCTCGCCTTCTTTCGTCAACTTCGGTTTGCGCTTTTTCTATAATTTCAGCAGATTTTTTTTCTGCGTTTTTCACCAGCGCTGTAGTTTCTTCTTTGGTATCTATTACTCTTTTTTGCAGCTTTGCTTCAAGAGTTCCCGCCCTTTTTTTAGCTATACTCTGACGAACATAATACCCGATGACAGCACCTGCGGTCAGCACAATGGCACCATATACTACTAATATTAATGCTTGATTCATGTGTGTCGTAATTTTTAATTTTTAATTTAAAATTTTTAATCAATGTTTAAATTGATTTCAAATTTCGAATTTCAAATTTTAAATTGCTTTTAAAATAATAAAACTCACCTCGTCGGTGAGTACGCACAAAATATATTTTCTTGTTAGACAACGATTCTTATTTCCCCCCTATGACTTCGTCAATTAATCCGTATTTCTTTGCTTCTACGGGAGTTAAATAAAAATCTCTGTCGGTATCTCTTTCTACCTTAGATAGAGGTTGCCCCGTGTGTTTAGACAAGATTTCGTTTAGTTTCTCCTTCATCTTCACAATCTGTTTTGCAGTAATTTCTATGTCGGTTGCCTGCCCCTGCATGCCTCCTGCTACCTGGTGCAAAAGTATTTCAGCATTGGGTAGGGCAAATCTCTTGCCTTTTGTTCCCGCTGACAAAATAACCGCTGCCATGGAAGCCGTGAGGCCTATACAAATGGTAGAAACCGGGCACTTTAAGTACTGCATTGTGTCATATATAGCTAAACCTGCCGTAACTGAACCTCCTGGGCTGTTTATATAGAGTTTTATGTCTCTCTTGGCGTCTTTTGATACTAAATATAGCATCTGAGCTATAACCAAGTTTGCGTTCATGTCTGTGACAGGACCCGCAAGAAAAATAATACGCTCTTCTAAAAGCCTTGAAAATATATCGTATGCGCGCTCACCGCGCTGACTTCTTTCTACAATAGTTGGTACTATTGGCACGTTATTATATTGTTAATTTTTAATGATTAATTTTTAAAACTATTTCGTAAATTTAAAAGTGGAAAGCATCTCATTATAGGTCTCTCTATATTTTTCCTCTACCAAAATAAGAGAGGATAAAGTTATCGGCTTGTTTACCGTGTTAATAAAAATCGGCGCCTCTGGAGTATTCATCATCGGCACGTCCGCACAATTATTTTTGCTATATGCATCGCTCGGACAAAATGCTATTCCGTTAATATTCTCATTCCAAGTAAATTCGTTGTAAAACCATGAAGACGGATATTTTATTTCAAAGCCAAACTTAGCATTTGTATATGTTTTCCAACCAGCGGTTTGGTTATTTATATTTCCATATAAAGCGTCAGCGAGAGCACTAGCGCCAGCAATAGGAAGATTAACTTTTCCGATAAGATTGCCTTTACTATTAAATCCTTTCGCAAAAATATTAGTTATCAAAAGGTCGTTTGGATATTGGTAAATCCATACTTGCGCGCCATTTTTTTCTGATTGTTTAATAGCATCAAACCCGCGCGTTGTTTCTGGGTCTATTCCTGTTCCAGTTGGCACGAAATGAATTTGAACCTTTGATAGATTTTGCCCAGTGACAACTAAATTTGGTTTTTCAATAGAAATTCCTTTAATTATTGGGGCTTTATTCTCTATATTTTGATTTTGCTGGGTTTGTACCACCGGTTGTGTCTTTGTTGCGAAATATTGATACGCAAAAACTCCGCCGACAGCGACAACCGCTACGACAATAATAATTATAATTAAGATTAAAGTTGAAATTCCTTTTTGGTTTTGCACGGTCTTGTGAGCAAGGCGAACAAGATTGCTTCGGAACTTAGACCCTGACATATCTTACAACCCTCTATGGGTTTCTATCAGATGGTTGCAGGCAACCTTCTATAGATTTCTATCAGATGGTTGCAGGTACATTTTGGGTCTAATTTACGTTGAACACCTTGCTTTTTTAATTAATTTTTATTTTTAAAGTAATTTTATAAATTCATCAACGGATATTTCGGCGTCTCTTAGCAATTTCCTCAATAATCCTTTTCCTAAAACTTTATGGTCGGGAACAGTTAACGGCCTTCTGTGAATATCGCTGTGCAATAAACGGATATGGCTGCCTTTTTGTCGGGCGACTTTATATCCTATTTTTATAAACACTTTTATGGCATCTCTGCCGGAAAGTAATGGTATTTTTGACATTAAAAAGCTATATTGTGAAGGCTTATTTCTTTCGGATTATATAATTCAAGAATTTCCTGATTTTCTTTTTCCTCCAAGCACAACTCAATAACTTCTCTAATATTCTTTAAGGCCTCGTCTATAGTTTTTCCCTGCGTATAACATCCTCTGAAAACCGGGCACTCAACAATATAAAACTTATCGTCTTTTTCTACGATAATAGGAAATTTTTTATTCTTGATTTTAGCTAAAAATGACCTTGTCATATTCTTAGATTAATATGTGTAATTTATTTTGAATAATTTTCCAGAATTTGAAAGATTTTTTCATTATGAATTACACCCTTAGTATACTCTTTTAGCTCGCTTATGTCAATTTTGTCTAATTGCTCCTTCGAGTAGTTTTTTACAGATCTTGCAACTTCTTCTTCCACTTCTTTGTCAGAAACTTCCACTTTTTCTTCCCTGCCCAATTCTCTTAAAACTAAAAATCCTTTCAACCTTTTTTCGGCCTCCTTTTGGTATGTAGCCTTTATTTCTTCTTCTGTTTTTTTGACTGACGCAAGGTATTCCTCAAAGCTAATTTTTGCAGCTTGAGTAACCCTGTTTTTTAGGTCTTCTAACAATCTTTGTTGTTCGTATTCAACCATGGCAACGGGCATTTCGAACTCCGCTTTTTCAGAAATTTTTTCTAGAATTTTTCCTCTCTTTCTTTGTTTTTCTTGCTCTTGTTTTTCCATTGTCATTCCTTCCTTCATGCTTTCTTTTAGCGCAACTAAAGTTTCAAATGCGCCCAGTTGCTTCGCAAACTCGTCGTTAATTTCTGCCAATTCCATTTTCTGAACTGAAGTCATTTTAACCTTAAAAATACTCTCTTTTCCTGCCAAATCTTTTCTCGGCATTTCACCAGGGAACTTCACAGTAATTTCTTTTTCTTCTCCCGCCTTCATTCCCATAATTCCATCTTCAAAGCCCTTCATAAATCCTGCTTCTCCTAATATAAACTTGTCATCTATTTCTTTGTTGTTTTCAATGTCTTTGCTCTGATATTTAATTTCCACAAAATCACCTTTGGCAGCGACGTCATTTTTTAAAGTAAACTTGGCCTTCGTTTTTTGCAGATAATTTAAAGAGTCTTGCACCTCTTCTTCTGTTACAGAAATTTCCTGTCCCTTTACGGCTTTTGCAATTTCCTTATAATCTGGCAACTTAACATCGGGCAATACCGTAATTGTTGCCGTAAAAACGAAAGGGGAGCCCTTCGCTATCTTTAAAATTTTCACTTCAGGATTTCCAACCGGCTCTAATTTATTTTCTTTAATGTAATCTAAATAAACATGTTGGACTGCATGGTCGCCGGCCTCCATTAAAAGCATCTCCGGCTTTAACTTTTCTTCAACCATAGAAACTGGAGCTTTTCCCTCCCTAAATCCATCAACTTTAACATGGTGCTTTAGGTGTTCTATCGCATGATTAAAATGCTCAATAAATTCATCGGCCGTAAGCTCAAATGTTATTTCTATCTGTGACTTTGGAAGTTTTTTAGTTTCTGTTTTCACGGTCTTGTGAGCGAGGCGAACAAGATTGCTTCGGAAATCAGACCAAGGGTATATCTTACAACCTTCTATAGATTTCTATCAGATGGTTGCGGGCAACCTTCTATGGGTTTTTATCAGATGGTTGCAGGTACATTTTAGGTCTAATTTACGTTGAACTCATTATCCGACCGCTGTTATTTTTCAAAAAATTTACTATTTATAATCGTCTACTTTACACTTTTTTTGGCGATAAATCAACCCTTCGCTCTAAATCTTAGTACAAATTAAACGGCTCAACGCGTTGAGCCGTTTAATTTGTACGGTTCTTTTTAGAGTCTTCCTTGGTTTTCCAGGTCTTGCAATTTCTTATTTAAATCCGCCTCAATTTTTTTGTAAATAACATCATTCTTATCTTCTATGTCCCTCCTTTTATACCAAAAATCTGTTTGTCGGGCGACTATAGCGTCAGATACTTCTTGAATACATTCCGTATCGGTAGATTCTTGTGTTATATTCCCATTAAATTCGTCTAATTCTTTTTGAGATGCATCTAACCAGCAATTTAAGTTGCCCAAATTATTTTCGCTATACCTTAACGACATTTTAATAAGTGTCACGTTCACACAATCTTTTTTTATTAATAAAAGTTGTTTATTGAATGCGTCAGCCATATCCGCCGAACCATAAGCGTCAACATACGAGCCGCCGCCCATTGAAGCAATCCTTGTTAACGATTCTCGAATTGTGTAGTCAGTATCAAAACCGATGATACTTAATTTAATTCCGGGAATTGCCAGCCTAAGATTGTTAGCTGCAACTAGGGCGTCGCCATCGCAAGATTCAACTCCATCAGAAACTAAGATTAAATAGTTTTTATCGTTTGGGCTTTTTTGGCTAAAAATGTTTTTTGCAAAGTCGAGCGAGCCGGCTATCGGCGTCCACCCTCTTGGGCTAAAAGAATTTATGGCAGTTATAACCTTACTGTTATTATTGGTACCCAGCTTAACCACTTCTTCAATCCCGTTGCAGGAAACATTTTTATCTGCTGTAGAATTTGAACCTTTGTGCCCATAAACTATAAGTCCCGTGTTTACGGTTTGGGGCATTTGAGTTAAGAAATTTGAAACTGCTTTTTTAGCAACATCAATTTTTGATTCAGAATAAATTTTTTCCGCCATAGAGCCGGAAGAATCTAAAATAACAATTACATTTTCGTCTGATAGCGCTTGAGTGTCAGGATCAAACCCTCCGCAGTATTTATCATTAAAATCAAAACTTACCAAACACTTAGAATAATCCTGCCCATTCTTTTCTATAAAGCTTTGGAACTCTATAAAACATTTTCCCTGCATAGCCACGCCGTAAGCGGTCTCTGGCCTATCTGGTATGGGAGTAGGTGAGGGGGTAACTCTTGCTTGCTCAATTCTTGCCTGCTCGGCTGAAGAAATATAATAAAAAACAACATAACCGCAAACAGCCACAATCAACAGACAGATTACCACGAGTATAGATAAAAAAAGCTTATTCATGTTTATAAATTATAGCACGCCATGCGCCCATTTAAACACCTCAACCCGTTGAGGCGTTCATCTGTTTCGTTGACAAACCAGTTATATTAAAATAACATATTGATAAGTTCGATTTCTCTGTCCCCCTTATGGAGAATGGCTATGGATTGGATCATGGACGTCCTGTTTGCTGTTCTGATGGCAATCTTCTTGCCTCGCGCCGTATCGGCCATAGCCTGCTTCGGTCTTAACTCTTGGCAATGGTATGGCTGGTGCTGGCGACTGACATATCTCGCACCCGTAGGTTTCGTCCTGGGCCTCTTGATAGCCCGCCTCGATAGGCGACGCTAAGACCGCACATTAACATTTCGAAACCCAAACTCAAAGGAGACCCAATCATGGCCTATGACTACCCGACACGCAAAAGCAATGTCCACGACAATAGGACCGGCAAGGGAAGCAAAGACCCCCGCAAGAAACTGTGGGGCATGCCCGGACCAATACGTGACGCGCTCGTCAAAGCGGACAAAGCCGCCAGACGAAGAACCGAACAGGGCTACTAGTCCCGCCACAAGGTCGACACAAGTCAAAACCCGACACTTAACGTCGGGCTTTTTTTATAAAAGTAGGAGACCCCCGAGGTCTACCCAATCTTTTGAATAAACTTCTTTTATCTTGCCTCGTAATCTTTCGGCTATTTCCTCTTCAGTTTTAACTATTTTTTCCTCTTCCATAAATTTACTTTTTTACTTAATTGGGCATCCTCCTGCCTTTATATCTCCAAGACTATCCCAGCTTCCACCATTATATATTTTTTCAAACCCATTGGCTTTCAAAATTTTCACAGCCTCGGCGCTTCTACTGCCGGATTCACAAACAACAATAGTAGGAACATCTTTTTGCAACCACGTTATCGCCTCGCCGATTTTATCTAGCGGAATATTCAACGAGCCCTTAATGTGCCCCTCTTTATATTCTCCCGGCGTCCGGACATCAACAATTAGCGCACCATTAGCAATAATATTTTTTAAATCCTCCTCCATAAATTTATTTTAGCCTGACGTTTTATTTAATGCTTGATGGATATTTATTAAAATACTCACTGACAATCCTGTCAGAATCATCTTGGTACTGCGAATGTATATTGACATAAGACCTCAAAATAATCAGTTTCGACCCGCTGATCCAACTTGTAACAGACAGACCATACTTATCTTCTCCTTGATAGATATAATTTCCATCCTGATTTATTTTTTGAGGATTTACAACGAAATACTTGTCTTTAATCTCCGATAGAAAACTGTTTTCTCTAATAGGTAAAAATTGTTGCTCGACATAAACATTTACAGCGAAAGAACCCGTGTCTGAAAGGCTTAAACGGTACTGCGCAGAATACCAGAAACAAGGCTTTTTATCTGTTCTGCATCCGCCATCTATATCCAATACAGATGTAGTATTCTTTAAGCCGCCAATATCTTTTTTTATAATATAATTTTCGACAAAAAGAAGATTTCTATAGGCCAAAAATAAACTCCCGGCAATTACTAATATAAACACAAGGATAGCAGTTAAAAAAATAATTATTTTCTTAATAAATTTATTTATTTAGGTTGTCATATGACAACCTTGGTTGATTTTTATTTAAAATGATTAATAAAATGGTGGCTGAACCCGTTTATTCATTTATTTTAGTTTTACTCGCAACGAATAAAAATAGTTGGTTTTTTGCCTCGAGACCAAAAACTTACTATTCGCGACCTTAGTTAATTTTTATCCTTCAGGTTATCATATGATAACCTGCGCTGACTCGTTAGCGCTTTGACTGGGCTTGAGGGTCATTTCTTCACTGCCTGCCAGCAGGCAGGAATTTCCGCCATAAATTATTTTTCAAATTTAAAATACCGCGTTAGCGGTATTAAACTTGTTTAAATAGATTTTTCCAGCTTAATCGTTCTATATTTACAATCAACTTCTGCTTTATAATTAAACCTGGATAAAAAACCTATTCCGGCTAAGGGTAAGCCGTCGGCTATAAAAACCTCCATATATTTTTTCTCGCCTTCCATATTAGCAAAAGCAAACGCAGTCGGAACTTTAATAACTTGGCCGTTAGCGACTCTTACGGGAAGCAACCCACTTGGCTTCAATCCTAATTCCTCTGCTATTTTTGAAGTAATCTGCAAATACCCCGAAAAACCTGTATCCAAAACTACAAAAGAGGCCCTCATTGTTTGTCCCCAGCCAACAAGAATTTTTATAAACGACGTATTTTTTACAAAAGTCCCTTTTATCATTTTACAGAAAATAATTTGCCATTGTTTCGACGTAATCAAATCCTGTCTTAACAACGTAAAAAACCTTATCGGGATGCTCTTTTTTTGCCGCTGCAACCGCCTCAACCGTGCTATCTGCCAAATAAACATCTTTGCTTTCCACTTCTATTGCTAAAAATTTCCCATTCTGCGCCGGTTCATATTTTAACTTAATTTCTTCGTATATTTTTTGTCCTTCATCTCCAATTTTCTGCATGTCGGCATTTTTTATTAAATCTTCATCCATATATTTTTGTATTTATTAATACGATTTGATCCTACCAAAAAATACCCCTAAAATCAATCGACCTCAATTTCCGCCATAAATTTATTTTAATGTTTCCCAGCCGAATTCGCTGTAAAAAACTTTATTTTTTGTATTTTCAATTGCCTTTTTAATATACGGAATTATATTTTCTGGTAGACTATCCAAGCCAAACCAAGATAAATCATCCGCTTTCTCTGGCTCTTTAATTTCTGGGTTGCCCTCCCATTTTTCAGCAGTAAAAAATACGTCCATTCTTTCAGCTAAATCACCCCACTCTGCGCCAGAATATCTGTGCATCACATTAGCAACTTTTAAATTTTCCATATTTAAATCAATGCCGATTTCTTCTTTAATTTCCCTTATCACGCCTTGCGTAAAACTTTCAGCCCGTTCAATGTGTCCCGCGGGCAATCCATATTTTCCGTCTTCGTAACCTGTATTGCATCTTCTTTGCAATAAAACTTTATTGTCTTTTATCAAGACCAAATACGAAGACGCTACATGTTTGTATCTTTCCTTTGCCATAAATTTATTTTTGGCCCCGTCTATTATTATTTATAATGATTAGCAGAATGGTGGCTGTCCCCATTTTATTCATATTTAGGCTCTTCCCAAAAATGATGCTTTTTGTTTTGTATTTTGACTAATTTCTCTAATTTATCCCAATTTTGTTTCTGATTTCCCTCGTCGAACATATCGTTAATCTCTTCTCCGCTTATGCCTGCATATAAACCAGACAAAGTATAACGAACCCCCTGATTATCGCCAGGATTTAGTTTCAACAAAAACTTATAAAGTTCTTCTGCCTTTTCTTTTTCATCACAATCGGCATATTCGTCCGCCATCCATTGAATTGCCCGCAAATAAGCGCGGTTTTCGATTACACCCCACGGCAATTCTTTTGGCCATTTCTGGAATTTTTTCTTTGTCTCCTCAAACGCTTTTTTAATATGTTCTCTTGCCTTGGTTTTATCTCCAGATTCTCCATAAGCGCACGCAAAACCTACATGGGTCTGCACACAATCCGGATTAAGCTTTAAGGCCTCAAATAAAATTTTTACCGCTTCTTTTGCGCTTTTTTTAGTGCCGTCTAAATGCTCCATGGCGGCATAATAAAAATCGGCTTCGTCTTTTTCTTCTGTTTTCCAGTTTGATATCTTAGCGACTGCTTTTTTAAAATCTCCCACTGTATTCTCGCCTTGCTTCATCGACTGGCACAATGGACAACCATCGTCCAGTCCTTTTTCCTGGTCTTCTTTTATCTCTATCGACAAAGTTTCAAACCAATCAAGCATTTTGTCTTCCGTGTTATCACGCTCCCATTGCGGCCAACCATAAATCCAATCTGTCTTTTTCAAAAGCTTCAAAAAATAATCTATTCCGCCCCTTTTTACTGCTTTATCCAGAAATTTAGCCAAAAATTTGTTTTCTGGCATTATTATTTCCACTGTAAATTCTTCAGCCCACTCGATTTTATCTTTTGCTGAAACTCTAGGTATTTTAAAATAACGCTTGTTGTCAATAATTTTATCATCTATCTTTTTATCCTTAGTATCAACAACTCCGACCTCTCCAGTAATAATATCCAAAAAATATTTATCAGAAACACTATCATTACCCAATCCCTTAAAAACGCCTTCTTCATCTATTTTTGAACCGTTGGGCAATATAAACATATTTTCATACAATTTTATTTAGTATTGATTTTATTTATTGTAAAAATTAAATTTTGTTTTTTTAGCAATGGTAGGTTTTTGGTCTCGAGGCAAAAAACTCACTATTTACCTTTTCCCCCGCCATAAATTATTTTTTATTTATCAATTGTCCCATTGTCTTCATTTTTCTCAAAGTCTTTTAATATCTCGTTGGCCTCTTTTACGCTGTCTTTATCGACATAGACTAACCATGGATTGAATGGAGCCGAGGCTCCGTAAGCCCCCAAAAATGCGCCTTCCGGGCCCGGGTTAGCACGTATAAAAGCTTTGATATTGTTACTTTCCAGAAAGCCCTTTAATAAATTTGCGACGTTCTTATCGGGGGCTACATAATTTGTACTAAATCTACCTTTTCTTTTATTGTGTGCCTCTTTTTATGGTTTTCCATAATTTTTTCTTGTATTCTCTGGACAGCATAACCAATTTGCCAGTCATTAGACAAGTACTTTTTATTTTTGACTTCTGCCTCTATAATTTTATACGCCTCTCGGGAATAAACGTCTTTCACCGCATCTTTAAGCTTCTCTGCTATTTCTTCCTCAATTTTAAATAATTCCTTTTCCTCCATAAATTATTTTTCAAAATTTATTATATCAAGAACTTCTTTTATAATCTGTTTTGGATTTTTAGCAAGAACAGTTTTCATGCCCATTTTGTTCGCAGGCACAAGATTCTCTTCCTTGTCGTCAACAAAAATACATTCTTCCGGTTTAATCTCTAATTTATTTACAGCAAGAGAATATATTTCCGGCTCTGGTTTCATCATCCCAACCTCGCAAGATAAAATTAACGAGTCAAATCCGTCATATCCGTGTTTTTCTCTAATAACATCGGCTTCAAACCTAAAAATGTTAGACAGCACGGCTGTCTTAAAATTTTCCTCTCGGAGCTTTTTAATAAGTTTAGCTATGTCCGGGAAAAACTCAAATGTTTCGCGGTAATTTTGTTTAAATTTTTCTGTGCAATTATCCGGCGCTTTTTTCCCCAAAATTTCAAAAACTTTTTGCAAATACTGTTTTTCATCTAAAAGCCCTTTTGATGCTTGCATTGAAAATGGCCTTCTTTTTTCTTTAGTCTGCCTAAAATCTTCATCAGATATACCCCAAACCTCGCTCAAACCCTTAAAAAATGGGTGTGCCACCTTTATTACTCCGCCATAATCAAATATGACTGCTTTAATCATAATTTTATTTCCTCAATTTCCGCCATAAATTATTTTTTATTTATTCCAGCCAAAATTAAAGACTAAATAAGCGACGGCTAAGCCAGCTATTATAACAATAATAAATTGCCAAAAAAACTTTACCCAAAATGTTTCTTTGTTATTTAAAACGGACGAACTTTTTTCTTTTATATTTTCTCCTTTTCCGAAATGAACCTGAGAATCTTTTATATTAATGTGGGAATTAGAAAAATTACTTTTTAAATTATCCATTTCAGAACTTTCTTTAGCGGGAAATTTATTTCCGATTGCTAAAAGATTTTGACCTTTGTTTTTTATCCCTATATCCGTTCCGAATTCACAGTTAAGAACAGACGCGTTATCGCCCTCATTCAATATGCCAATTGTTGATTTTTCTTTCTTTAACTGGGTTTCTGTTTGGTAATCCTGCTGCTTAAAATGGATAAGACCTGGCCTCATTTTGATTCTCCATCCGGCAGCGGTTTTCCATAAATCATGAAGATACATTACTTGATATATTTTTTGGGGATCATCATCGAAGGGTAAGCCGAACAGACTGTCGTTAACACTGTAACCCCTTTTTTCACATTCAATCAATCCTTCTTTTTCCAAAAATTCAATGGTATAGAATATCTGGTCCAACGGATCAATAAGATCCCCCACATCTTTAACTTGAGATTTTAAATTCAATCCTTCCTCGCCTATAAGTTCGCTCAGAGAAGCATCTCTACGTAAGATTATTTTATCAATAAATTTTTTATGAATTGTCACGTTTTCTTATTTCTCAATTAATTTTTAAATCCATAATTGAAATTGCGGGTATGTTTTTCTGTCGTAAAAATCTAAATATTTGTCATCTTCCCAAACAAGCTCCGTAAAATTTTTAAAATCTTCGTTATAACCACGGCAAACAACCAGCAATCTATTAGAAAAACGATACGGAATAGACCTTAAAATTGTTTTTGCCAAAAATGGGCTTATATTAACTTCCATATTTTTAATTTAGTTTATATTTTCCTACGCCAGAAAAAGATAAATATCCTTTATCTCTTAAAAATTGCAACTGCTGACGGATTTTGTCTTTTATATGCTTATTTTCCGGGTGTAGTTTATTTAATTCGTTTTCAAATTTATAAACTTCGTCAAGCATAAATTCTCTTTTGTTTAATTTATCAACACACCGCATTATATCCAACAACCAACCTTTCGCTGAAACTTCTTTTTCTTCTCTCAAAAATAAGGTTTTTTGCCACTCAGATAGAACCTTGTTTTTCGGCTCCGTAATTTTATTTTTAACAAAAAATATTTTTCCTGTCTCGGGTATAGAATTCAGTAAAATATTACAACCAATCCAGCCGGCGCGCCGAGCCGTAGGTGAAAGCGGTTTCCTTTTCTCAATTATTTCTGGGATAAAAAAGTGTTTCGGGATAACTAAGAAGTTTTTTACCGCAAAACCCGACAGGTCATAATTTAAAAAGAAAAAATTAGGATTATGGCTGCTTCCCAATCTTTCAATCATGGTTCGATATGCTCCATCAACAATTTTCAAACCGATTGTATTTTGCTTGCTTTTCAATTCGTAATCTTCTTTGCAATCTGAACAATAAAAATCGCCAACAGGATTATTGTTCTCGTATTTAGACATTCTTAAATTTCCGCAATTCGGACAAAATATTGAATTCTCGACCCAATGTTCAGTCAAAACGCGCACCTTCTGTGAGGCGCTTTTGTAATTTTCTGCTATTTTTGTGTCAAAAATTAACTGCATTTCCTTTTGTATTAGTTTACTCTTTTAAAAACTTAATTTCAAACCAAAAACCGCCCGAGCGAGAAGCAGGAGCGGTTTTTTCTGGATTCCCACTTTCGCGGGAATGACGCTACTATGCATAGGTGCATAGGAGCAAAGATAAATTATTTTTAAACTAGGAAGGCGACTATCAAGAGGGCTACAATATTGAGGACTTTTATCATGGGATTTATAGCGGGACCTGCGGTGTCTTTGCTGGGATCTCCAACTGTGTCGCCGGTGACGGCGGCTTGGTGGGCAAAACTTCCTTTGCCTCCGTGCGCTCCGCCTTCAATGTATTTTTTGGCGTTATCCCAGGCAGCTCCGCCGGTTGTCATTGAGATGCCAACAAATAATCCTGTTACTATTGAGCCAATAAGCAATCCTCCAAGCGCTTCCGGGCCAAGAATAAATCCAACTAAAACAGGGGCTGCAACCGGAATTAAGGCGGGCAACAACATTTCTTTGATTGCCGCTTTTGTAACTATATCAACGCATTTTCCATATTCTGGTTTTGCTTTTCCCTCCATTAGGCCCGCAATGTTTTTGAATTGTCTTCTTACTTCTTCAACAACTTTTCCGGCTGTCTTCCCAACGGCTCCCATTAAAAACGAAGCAAACAAGTAGGGAAGCAGTCCGCCGATCAAAAGTCCTGCGATAACGTTTGAGTTATCCAGCGAGAAGTTTATAACTCTGCTTACGCTAGCTTCCTGAGAATAAGCGGCGAATAACACTAATGCCGCCAACCCCGCCGAAGCGATTGCATATCCTTTTGTAACTGCTTTGGTTGTGTTTCCAACTGCGTCTAGGGCGTCTGTGATTTTTCTTACGCTCTCTGGCATTCCAGCCATTTCTGCAATTCCTCCTGCGTTGTCTGTGATGGGGCCGTATGCGTCAACTCCAACAACAATTCCCGAAATTGAAAGCATTGCCATTACGGCTAGTGCCACTCCGTAAATTCCTGAAAGCTGAAAGCTGACGATTGTTCCTATTGCGATTAATAAAACAGGAAAAGCTGTTGATTGCATTCCTAATCCGATTCCCCTGATAATGTTTGTGGCGTGTCCTGTTTCAGAAGCCTTAGCAATTGATTTTACAGGGCCATAGCTTTTTGATGTGTAATATTCTGTGATAACAAACATTCCAACTGCGATTACTAATCCAACCAGTGTTGATAGATAAAGGTTTGTTGCAGAAACCGCTTGTCCCGCCATTAACTTTGTAATTATGGGATAAAAGGCGATTGCCGATAAAACTACTGTGGCGGCTAGCCCTTTATACATAGCTCCCATTATGCTTTGGGATTTTCCGAGCTTCACAAAGAAGCTTCCAATAATAGAAGCTAAAATTGAAACGCTTCCCAACATTAACGGAAGCAAAACAAATTGCGGGCTCTGCGGAAAAAGCAAGTTTCCCAAAATCATTGTGGCAACTGTTGTTACCGCGTACGTTTCAAAAATGTCAGCTGCCATTCCCGCGCAGTCGCCAACGTTGTCTCCAACTTGGTCTGCGATAACTGCCGGGTTTCTTGGATCGTCCTCGGGAATTCCTTTTTCAACCTTTCCAACCAAGTCAGCTCCAACGTCTGCAGCTTTAGTATAGATACCTCCGCCAATTCTGGCGAAAACAGAAATTAAAGAAGCTCCAAATCCCAAGCCCAATAATCCCTGAAAATCCTTTGTTAGCGCATAATATGCAGACACAGCAAGCAACCCCAAAGCGACAACCATCAATCCTGTGATTAGTCCTCCCTTAAAAGAAATGTCTAATGCTTTTGCTAATCCTTTTTCAGCTGCCTTCGCAACCCTTGTATTTGCTTGTGTAGAAACTATCATTCCTATAAATCCAGAAACTCCTGACAAAACAGCTCCAATTAAAAATCCTATGGCTATTTTCCAGCCTAGAAAAAACAAAAGAATAAATAAAATAACTCCAACTATGCTGATTGTTTTATACTGTCTCTTTAAATAAGACATCGCGCCCTCTTGAATTGCGGCGGTTATGGCAATCGCCTTATCTCCTGCAACGGGCGCTTTTTTAATCTGCGTCACCAAATAATAAACAAACGCAATCGCAAACAACGAAATTATAATCGGATAAAATATCAAGCTCATATTTTATTTTTTATTTATTAATTATATTTTTTATTCTTTTGGTTCTTCGGCTTTTTCTTCGGCGGGGGATCCTTCCTTTGGCTCGCCGGAGCTTTCAGCGGAGGCGGCTTCTTTCTTGGTCTTTTTAGTCCCGACTTTGTCGTGGATCCTCGATGGCTTCGCCATCGGGACTTTCTTTGGCTTCGAGACAGCAGTCTCGCCCGCCTCATTGCCCGCAGGACTTTCGGCGGGTTCGCCTTCTTCTTCAGATGTTTTACCACTGTTTTTTATATCTATCTTCCATCCGGTTAATTGGGCTGCTAATCTTACGTTTCTGCCCTCTTTACCAATAGCTAAAGAAAGCTGGTCGTCTGGCACAAAAACGGTTGCCGTGTTTTTATCTTCCACTTTAACTCCAGTAATTTTAGCGGGAGCTAAGGCGCTAGCGATAAATTTCTCAGGCTTTTCTTCCCATTGTATCACGTCAATTTTTTCTCCGCCAAGCTCGTTGATCACAGCCATTATTCTTGTGCCTCTTTGCCCAACACAAGCTCCAATAGGATCAACTCCTTCTTCATTTGAAACAACGGCAATTTTTGTTCTAAAGCCAGGCTCTCTAGCAAGCGCCTTTATAACAACTGTTCCCGAAGCAACTTCAGGAACTTCCAACTCAAAAAGCTTTGAGATTAATTTTGGATAAGCCCTTGAAAGCATTACAACAGAACCCTTTGGAGTATCCTCAACTTTTAAGATATAGAATTTTAATCTTTGTCCCGGCCTATAAAATTCTCCTGGGATTTGCTCTTCTCTATTTAAAAGACCAAGCGTTTTTCCAATATCGATAAAAATTGTATTACCTTCAATTCTTTGCACAACTCCTGAAATTATTTCGCCCTCTTTAGATCTGTATTCCGAAGAGATTGTTTCTTTTTCCGCCTCCCTGATTTTCTGTAAAATAACCTGTTTAGCTGTTTGCGCGGCGATTCTCCCATAATCCTGTTTAGAAACTAACGGAATTTCAATCTCTTCTCCCACTTTTATTTCCGGATAATCTTTTTTGGCATCCTCAATCATTATGTGCTTTTCAGGATTGAAAACGTATTTTTTAGGAGTCTCGTCCGTCGCCTCGCCGGAGGTGAAGGTGGCCCCTTCTCTATAGTCTTCTCTGGGAAGCTCTTTGTTTTCCTTCATTTTTTCAACCTCCTCTTCTGTATAAAGTATTGATTCATCTACAACCAGCTTTACCTGCCAAAAATTACAGTCGCCCGATACCGGGTTAAATTTTGCCTTAATTTTCTGTCCTTTTTGGCCGTAATCTTTTTTGTATGCGGTAGCAATAGCGGCATCAATGGTTTCTATAACCTTTTCAGGCGAAATGCCTCTTTCTTCCGCAATTTGAGCCAACGCTCCTTTAAATGATTTTATATCCATTAAAATTAGCGGTTAGGTTTTAGGGTTTAGGGTTTAGTAAAAATTAACTAAACGCTATACCCTGAACGCTAAACCCTTTTTTTATTAAAATAAATGTCCGTGGTCAGACGGACAAGATAATTCATTTCTTGATTGTATAAGCATACCAAATCGAAAACTCCTTGTCAATCCGCAACTATGTTTTCAAAAAATTTGATTTCTGGTTTATCGCTAATAAACGAAACTGCGACTATATCTATCTGGTAGGGGATATCTTGTGGATATTTATTTTTTGAAAGCCAGATTTCTGCTAACTGCTTCAGTTTTATCTGCTTTTTGCGGTCAACGTGCTCTTCAGGATATATATTATCATTGCCGGATAGTGTTTTTACCTCTACAAAATGAATTGTTTTGTCGGCAAACAACCTGCCCCCAGTTGAATAATCCCTTCTTCGCGGGATTAAAATCCTGTGAATTTTATTCAACAGGGTAAATTTTTTAACCGCAATAATATCTATTTCTCCAAAGGTTATCCTATAGTTTCTCCCCAGAATCTTATACCCATTCTTCACAAGATATTCACAAGCCAGCTCTTCTCCTCTGTCACCCAATTCTTTGGTGGCCATACTATTTGTTTTTAGCATCAGGGTTTATGGGCTGGACGATCGAACCCTCACTCATCCCTTTAACCATTTCCTCTCTTGCCCGCTCAAAATCCTTCAAGCTTGGCGGAAGATCTTCAACTTTAATCGGATGGTTTGCCGTATTAATCTCAGTTCTTACCGTACTATTGGCCATAAAATTTTCTGCTTCAATTAATCTAAAATATTTATGCTTTTCTTCCGGTTTTTTGGCGGCTTTCAACTTATTGTTTAACATTTCTATTTTTTCCCGGCGGGGGCCCACAGCATCCGTCAGTTTATTTAATTCTTTATTTTCTATCGCGTTGTATTTTCCTCCGCCCATATGGATAATTAGGTTACCGCTCTTTTCATCTTTGCCAATCCCGCCTCCGGATATTTTTTGAAACACGCCCCTCAAAAAACCTACATTTTTCTTCCGCTCCTCTTTTGATTTATCGTCTCCGCCTTTTTCTTCATCCTTAGCCAGCGCCTCGGCTGCCTTGCCAATAACCGTAAAACCGGCTGTGGCTTTTAACGCTCCCCTTAAAAATCCCCTGCGGCTGATTTTTTTGTCCCCGCCTTCTAAACCTTCTGCCATTTTTCTTAAAGCGGCCGACGCCTCTTCCTGTTCCGGGGTCTCCTCATCCTCGAGATTGTTTAATTCTTCTTGTTTCATATTTTCACTCAACCAACTTTAAATATTCCCTTATAGCGTCTGTTGTGTTTTTCATTGTTTTTTCCGGTAAATCATCCATTTTAAACCATTTTATTTTTTCGTGTTTTTCCGGCTCCATATTTTTAACTTCTCCGCCAATTATTTTTGCCAGATAATTTAGGGATATCCAATGCTGGTTTTCGTCTTTAAACACGCCCTCGGTAAAACCCAAAAAATTTATTATTTCTATATCAACCCCCAACTCCTCTCTAATTTCTCTCTTTACCGCATCCTCAACCTTTTCTCCAAACTCAACACCACCCCCAGGTTTTGCCCAAAAACCTGCTCCATTTCTGGTTTTAGAAGTCCTTTTTAGTAAAATAGTTTCGTTTTTATCGTTGACGATTAATGCTCCACACCCAACGCCAACACAATCAAACCCTGGTTTCATATTTTTATGCTTTAATTTTATTATTTATTCTACAACTTTTTTAAAAATTAGCCATTTTTGCTTCGCTGTGGCCTTCGCTTTCATCATTTTTGTCTTCTTTATCGCTTTCTTCACTATCAACTTTCCCAGCCCCAGGCTGGTCCGCCTCGGGCGGAAAAAATCCGCCAGCTTGCAACTCCCAAAGCTTTTTATATAAACTGTCTTCTTCCGCCAACAAATCTTTGTGGCTTCCTTTTTCGATAATTCTACCCCCATCCACGACAATAATCCTATCCATTTTTTGTATAGTGGACAATCGGTGGGCGATTACGATTGTTGTCCGCCCTTTCATTAAATAGTTCAAGGCATCTTGAATCAGCATTTCAGAATTGGAATCTAAACTTGAAGTCGCCTCGTCCAAAACCAAAATTGGGGCATTTTTTAAAATTGCCCTTGCTATGGCAACCCTTTGCCGTTCGCCGCCGGATAATTTTATTCCCCGTTCGCCGACATAAGTTTCAAAACCAAAGGGCAAATCTTTTATAAACTCATCGCAGTGCGCCAGTTTAGCGGCATTTTCAATTTCCTCTTTTGTCGCTCCGCGTTTTCCATATGTAATATTTTCCGTTAAAGTTCTATGAAATAAAATCGGGTCTTGGGGAACCATTGAAATACTTTTCCTTAAACTTTCCTGCGTTGTTTCTGAAATATCCTGTCCGTCAATTAAAATTTTCCCTGCGGTAGGGGAGTACAATCTCAACAACAGCCTCACAAATGTTGTCTTCCCGGCCCCGGAAGGCCCGATTAAGGCAATTTTTTCTCCTGCGTGTATTTTCAAATTTATGTTTTCTAAAACCTTTCTCGTTTGATTAAAACTGAAAATTAAATCCTTAAACTCAATTTCGCCCGCTCCGACATTTAATTCTTTCGCAGTCAGAGCATCTTCAATTTCATGGGGTAAAAGCGTAATCTCAACCATTTCTTTTGCATCAGCATATGCCTGATAAATATGTCTGATAACTCTGGAAAATCCCCAAGTGTTATCAATAATTAAAAAAACATAACTTTGAATCATTGCAAAAATTCCGATAGAAACCATCCCTTTCTGCCAAAAAATTATAGCGAAAAAGAATAAAGCAAATTGCAAAATAACATTAAACCCCGCCTGGGCTGAATCCATAAAAGTCGATAAATTCCAGCTGAAAATAAATTTTTGAGTCTGTTCATTAACGACTTTTTTAAAACCCCTGACTTCTTCCTTTTTTGTGGCAAAAAGCTGAATTGTATTTTGGTTTGTAATAGTATCGGATAAATATCCCGTTGTCCTTGAATCGGCTGCGGCAACGGCAATATCATATTTTAATTTCCAAATAGCAAACAAAAAACTTGTCACTAAAAATAACATAACCCAAGCCAAAACGACCCATGCAATCAATTGGTTGTAAAAAAAGAGGACTACAAATATCAAAGACAATTTTATAAACAACGGCATAACATCCCACAAAATCCTGTCTGCCAATTGCTCAAAAGCTCTGGCAAAACGATTAACCTTCTGCACAAGAGAACCGGCAAAATTATCGGCAAAAAATCCATAAGAATGATCCATCAGGTAGTCGTAAACTTGCTGCTTTAATCTTGCAATAGATTTAGCTTCAAAAGAAACTGTTCCAAATGAAGCTACTCTGTAAAAAACCCACTGCGCTATCTGCAGCCATAGAACCTGAATGATTATTACAACTAAAACTTGGGCAATTTGGTTTTTATCGCCGGGAGCTAAAAGGGCGTCAAAAAACTTTTTATAGAAAACTGGCGCAATAACTGCGCCTACATTGCCTATAATCACTGCCGATACAACAACTAACAGCAACCATTTCTGCGGTTTTACCCCACGCCAAAAAGCACCAAGCACATCCTTGAGTTTTACCTCCGGGTAAGCGCTTTTTTGTAGTTTTTCAGTTGGCATAAATTAAATTAAACAGCCTTTTATCTACTTTTTATATGAAGGGTGCGAGAAACCAATTATTTTGTTTTGCTATTTTTGACAAATCATTTTGCCGGTCAATAACTACTTTTATTTCGCAATATTCCAGCATCGCCAAATCATTTATGTTGTCGCCAACACCAAGCAAGGGTTTTTTATTCTGGTCTACAAACTTTTTAATACAGTCAACTTTTCCCTCGTAAATCGACAACGGTTTTTCTAATTCGGAAGTAATTATACCGTCAACAATAATATTGCGGATGCCGATTAGATTAGCATCTATATTAAAATGCTTCATTGCTTGGCGAACTAATATTTCCGACGAAGCGCTAACAATCCAAACCCCCACTCCTTTGTTTTTCAAAAAATACATCAGCTCAATAATTTCTTCTCTGGGCTTTATATTTTCCCCAGTAGATTTTAAAACTTCCGTTACAAGATAATTAACTTCGTCTACCAAAAATCCGCTCAATGTTTTTGCCATAAATTCATAGGCCTCTTTAATTTGTCCGCTATCATATAATTTATGGTAATTTTCAAAAACAGCTTTAGAATAATCTTCGAGCTTGCTCGGTAAAAGATTCTTGTCTCTGAATAAATTATTGCGAGTCATAAAGGCCAAAGCCGCATCCCCAATATCGTTCACGATACAGGTATTATCAAAATCAAAAACAGCGAAAACCGGCTTTTCGCCTACGTCTACCAACTCAGCAATTTTTTTATAAATCGGCGCCAATCTATTTTCCATATTTTATAATCCTAACAAAAAACCGCTTCAATTAAAAGCGGGCTTTTGTTTTTACTGAACGAATCGAGGCATGGTGTTTGTTGAAAAAAGTTAGAACCCATTCCCAGGAAAATCTCTTCGAGCCTGAGGCTATCAGAGCCGAATAACCCGACACCGATTTCTGATAAATTTTCGCTGTTAAATTTCGTATTTCCTTTTACAAACTCTATCTCCCAAAAAATAATTATTTTTTTATTTCAGTAAGACAAGTGGCTTTTAAATTCCCACTAATCATGTTGCAAACAGATGAATTTTTTGTTGATTGAGCAATTAAATATATGCATTGGTCTTTGCGCAGCGAGTCTGCAATCTTATTACATATCAAAACATCTTTCTTCGCTTTTGCAATATCTGCATAGCACATATATTTTGAGTCTATATAACCTATCTTTTCGCATAAAGGTAGAGACACTTGTTTAATCGCTAATGAACCGTAGCAATTGTCTTTTAAATTAGAACTTTCTATTTTTTCGCCACCGCAATTCTTTAAGTTAAGTTATTAGAAACTCTTTTTCTTTTAATGATTAAAAACAGCGTAGTAATTATTATAAGAATTGCAATGACTAATGGAATTATTACAATCATTCGAAATCCTAAAATACTTAGCCAAATATTTCGAAAAAATCCAATTTGGGGGAAGGAATTACCAGGAAAATGTTCTTCAATATAATAGCTACCTCTCTTAATTAATCTTGTACTTTCACAATAACTTCCAGTAGTAATTTCTTTTATTATTTGTTTATTATCCTCAATTGTTAAAGTTAATTTGTATCTTGAATTCGATTTAAAACTATTAGACGCTCCAGTAAATTTTGAATAACCGCCATTTTCAGCTACCCAATTTCCAGATAAATCTTCGGCAAGAAATTTTACAGGGACATCAAAATCAACCATAACCTGATTTGACATATCTTCTTTTAAAATACCTAAATCAATAGTTGCGTTATTGGTTGCAATAAGAATGTCCTGGTCGCTTCTATATCCATCAGAAACCTCAAATTGATTATTTTTTCTCATAACCCTATACGAATGAAGAAAACAGCTACCTTGCGCAAATGGTGCAACATAATTAAAACTAGCGCCAGTATCTAAAACAGCATTTTTAATTTCAAAAAATCCATTATCATTATCAATTTTTGTGTCCGATTCTATGGTTCCCTTATCGGTTGCGAGTCCAGCACTATACATTAAATCAATTTTCCCATCAGGGGTTCTTGGCTCTCCTTTAATATTAATGATATATTTTTCTGCCGAAACAAAGGCGGGCAAGCCCGAAATTAATAGTGCTACGAAAAAAATAAAAATGGTTGACTTTTTCATAATTTTTTACATTAATTAATTTTTTAAAAGTTGCCCTTACTTATATTATTAAATCATCAACACTAACCTCCCGCCTACGCCACTGGCTGCCTCCTTCGCCGAAGTAGCTTCGGCTACGAAGGCCGAGACGGACGGGCACGCCCACCTTCGCCAAAGCTACGGACGGGCATGCAAGAGCTTCGGATATTTTTGGTCTTTGTTTTTCCATAAAAAATATGGGTGGTCAATTTTAGAAAAAGTTAGAACTCATTTTCAAGAAAATCCCGCCGACGACTTCTGATAATTTCTGCTCGGGCGGGCAAAAAGGAAGGGGGTTGGGGGGAAGGAATTTTTGCCCGCCCGAGCTTTCGTCGCTTCTTTTTTCGCCGCCGCAATTTTTCGTGCCAACAAAGTTGGCGCGCCATCATTATTTTTCAAATCTACACGCTTTCACGAATTCGTATCCTAATTTGGTAAATCCAATTAACTTGTATGTTCTCAATTGTACGGGATATTCTCCTATTTTGACGCCACCGAAAGAAACCGGGGGTTGACATAAGTTTAACCTGAAAAGATTGTCCGCTATTATATCAAATTGATCTTTATCAATTTGAAAGTTTTGGCATATTTTTTCTTTATCAAAAAAGACTTCAACTTTATTTGGATTCTCATTTTGATTGACCTCGTCAAATATTTTATCTAACAAAACAACCTCAAGGGGCGACAATTCTTTTAATATTTCTGCAAAACTTGGTTTTACAAAGTATCTTTTATTTGGATCTGCCGCATTTGCTAAAAGAGCTGCCCATTTATCTTGTATAGTAGTATCTTCTTCAAGTGAGCCGTTTTCTAAAATTGATACAAGTATTTTAGGCAATACTTTTGCAGGTTCAATGCTTTTTTCCTCAAGAAATTTTTTTGCTTTCAAAATTATATTTATCTGGTTTTTAAACCTCCAAAACTTTATGGTATCTTGAATAATTCCTCCGCCCTCTTCAAGCGCAGGATTTACCAATTTATCAACAAATTCCTTCGCTGTTTCAAAGGATTGTTTTATCGCTTCTTTTGCTAACTCTATTGTTTTATCATCACTCATAATTTTAGAATACTAATCTTTGTTGATTTACCGGTGCTAAATTACGAATATCAATTTTTTCAACTTTAATTTCTGACATGGCTTCTGTTTTTCCGTTTTTATGGATTATGAATAGATATTCTTTGTTAATTCCATTCGTTTCATTTATCCATTCGTTTGTCGTCCGAGTAATTGTCGCCATTACATTCTTTTTATAGTCCATTTCAAAAATAGAAATTTTTTTCTTCAAATTCTTTAATATGTCTTTTATCGATTGTAAAGTGGCTCTGCCATTATTGTTGTATGACAAAACCACATATTTTGCCGGTGTATTTTTTATCAGTTTTTCTAATGCTTCAATAACTATGTACTGACCCTCGTCATTTTTTCTAAATTCTTCAAAAATGGAACCGGAAATTGTATCGCCGACATCTTCGCGTCTGTTCGCAACGCCAACTAATTTTGGTTTATCATTCAAACAAACAGTTTTCCAAATATGATAATAAGAAGCGTATCTAACGCGAGAAGGCGGCATTAACTCGTTTGAAGAACCATAGGGCGGATCATAATATGCCAAGTCAACCTCAATATCATTCGCTAAATCAAAAACATCTTTTTGATAAACTTGGTGTTGTTTATCATCAATAATCAAGCGAGGAACTTCCATTTTCATTGTGTTGTAAGCACGGGGAGCCCATTTTTTCAAATACGAAACTTGATGACCGACAGAACTATCAACTTTGTCCATCGCTATTATTAAACTAGTAAGCAAAACTGATTTTTCAATTCTGTTTTTAGCGATTTTATCTATTTCTTCTCTTATTGCATCTAGTTTTTTAGTATTGTGTAATTGCCAAATTCTTTTTCTACCGTCCTTTTGTATGGCAGAACCGCCGTTCGGCTCGCCACCATAATTTTCAGAAAACCAGCCGTATTTTCCGGGTAAATTATTTAGATGTTCTATGATCGGCAAATAATAACTGGCTGGTTTTCTATTCAGCAAATAACATTCACCAAAAACTTTTGACCAATCGGCAATATCATTAGCGTAAACAATATAACCAGCTTGTTTCAACGCCTGAGAGACTCTTGTTGTGCCAGAAAAACCGTCTAAAACCGTTTTGACATTCAAAGGTTTTATCAATTCTAGCAACGCAGGAAGTATTTCCCTTTTTGAGCCAGTATATTTTATGCCTTGTGTTTCCATAATTAAAAAGCACTAGATTAACCTCTAGTATCATTTTAGCATTTTTATTTCTTTTGGTCTATTTTGAAAAACTAAAGAATTGTTGAAGTATTTTTTCGTGAGTATCCTTGCGAGAAACAAGGATTTTGGCGATTAAAGTAACGAGCGGCTCGTTAATTTTGTAGCCGCCAGCGAGCAATTCTTTAAAAAATGGCTCTGCGTTTTCCGTATGTGTCCACATCCCGCGTTGCAAAGCGTTAGCTTTCGCATCGCCATATCTGACTTCAAAAATATAATTGCTTTTGTTATCAAAAAATTTATAAATTGGAAATGTCTTTTTCTTGCCAATTTTTCGCGGTGGCAAAAATTTTATCTTTCTAACAGAGGAATAGGCTTTTTGTAAATCAAAACCTATCACTTTGAATTTCATTTCCTTTTCGTTATAAATCAACGGCAAAACATTTACAGAACCGAAATCCTTAAAACATTTATTGCCTAAAATTTCTTTTATTTTACTAACATCATTTGTTCCTCGTTTACCAATTTCTCTTTGTAGAAGAGAAAACATTGATACATCTTTATTGGTGGAAAGTTGAAGCGGACCAAATCCATAAGTTTTGATACTGATTGGGATTTCTTCTTTTGTGCCGGTTTCAGTAATTCTTATATCTTCCTCAAATTCTTTTGCCCGAAATTTTTCTTTACCCGTATGTTTTGCCGAATAACCACCAACAAATTGATTTATGTATTCAGTAAGAGCGATTTCTGCGAGATCGCCATGCGTTTTATTGCCAATAATCCTCATTGAAAAAATATTACCCAAAACGCTAAAAATCATCGGCTCTTTACCGCTAAAACTTTCTACAAACTTTGTTAGAAATTTATCAAATGATGACATAATTAAAAATCGCTAAAAAAATCGGCCAACTTTAAACCAAGCGCTTTTGCCACTTTTTCTATGTTTTCCAAAGTTATATTTTTTTCCGCTCTCTCAATCATTCCTATGTAGGTTCTATGAACGCCGGCTTTAACGGCTAATCCTTCCTGTGATAATCCTAATTTAGCACGCTCTTTTCTAACTTTATTTCCGAATTTTATTAAAATTTCTTTTTTCATACTTGATGATTTTAGTATACACGCTTGCTAACTTTGGTTCTACATACTATAGTTAGCATAGAGAGTTCTTCGTCATTATCTTTTTCGACGGCGCGTTTCGCAAAGCGAAATGTAAAAAATTGCGGCGGCGAAAAAAGAAACAACGAAAGCGAGGGCGGGCAAAAATTCCTTCCCCCCAACCCCCTTCCTTTTTGCCCGCCCGAGCGTAATTTTTTAGAAATCGTCGGCGGGATTTTCCTGAAAATGAGTTCTAACTTTATCTAAAATTGACCACATTCGTAGATTTCGCAAAACTTTCGCCTCGCCCGCGCTGTGTGCGCGGGACTCGGCGGACAAAAAATAAAGGTAATTCCAAAACGAAATTTTAAAATTGTCGGCGTAATCATAAAATTAAAAACTTATAAAAACTATGATTAAATACTTTATCTACTGTCGCAAATCAAGCGAGGACGAAGAAAGACAAATTTTGTCTATTGAGGCCCAGCTCACGGAGTTGAGAGAGTTTGCTAAACAAAACAATCTTTTTGTGGTTAAAGAATATTACGAGAGCAAAACAGCCAAAGAGCCGGGCCGAGAAGTTTTTAATTTTATGATGAGTGAAATTGAAAAAAGCAACGCAGAAGGAATTTTAGCGTGGAATCCCGATAGATTAGCCAGAAATTCAATAGACGGCGGGCGTGTTATTTACTTGGTGGATACTGGAAAAATAACATCGCTAAAATTCCCCACTTTCTGGTTTGAGCCAACGCCGCAAGGAAAATTTATGTTGAGTGTTGCCTTTGGACAAGCCAAATATTACACCGACAATTTGCGAGAAAACATTTTGCGAGGAATTAGGCAAAAAATTCGCCGTGGCGAACTTTCGGCAAAAGCCCCGCTCGGATATTTTAACGAATCACGACTTCGCACGATTGAACCCGACAAAAAAACTTTTAACAAAGTAAAAGAAATTTTGAGGGCTTTTGCCACTGGCGAATACACTTTAACAAAAATTCAAAGCAAAATGTTTTCTCTTGGCTTGGTTGGCAAAGACGGAAAACTGCCTCATCTTTCCACAATTCAGAAAATTTTGACTAATCCGTTTTACTACGGACATTTTCGCTATCGTGGC